>Ga0315545_1001867_pt1 | contig 19854 bp, 18 predicted proteins | sample SalMarSW160210MG_FD_203096 | JGI IMG/M metagenome (GOLD analysis project Ga0315545, IMG submission 203096) | Salt marsh sediment microbial communities from the Plum Island Ecosystem LTER, Massachusetts, United States - Salt Marsh Sediment SW1602-10 ...
ATTTATGGATGTCTGGTATCCCATACAGGTCAAGCAGAAAGATAAAGTCGGCAGGCCTGATATTGATTCTTTCGAGGCAGTAATGATGCGCGAAGACCGCACAAAAGGATTTTTCGTCTCCTTCGATTTCTCATCTGATGCTACAAGAGAAATACAATCGTTCTTCAAAAAGACCGGCAAGAGTATTATTGCCCTGACCGTCAAAGACATCCTCGATGAACAAATCGCCTACAAACTAGCTTAGGTAAAACAGGAAATGCCTGATGCCTTTAATTTATTCCGGATATTTATCAAATGACCAAATTTACGCCACTAAATAAATTGCATAGAAAAAACAAAGTGCTATTTGCTCGATTTTCTGAAAAATTGATGCCGAGCAATGTGGTCTTGACTTCTTGGACATACAAGATATTTCCCGACAGCCTGTGGTTGGCCATATTGTTGTCCAAGTTTAATATTAAAGAAATCGTTGGTGACCTATCTCACCTCATTGCCAACTATATGAAGGAGTGCGAAGAACACAAAAAATATATTTTTTTTCACTCAGAACTCAATAATATATCAGAACGTCTGTTTGATAAAATATTTCAGGATTTTTTATCTAAACAGAAATACAAAGAACTACTTGAAGCGTTACTTTTATTTGATACCCTTCCCGACAAACGTCATTGGAGCAGACACCTAAAAAAAACAAAGAAAGATGATGAACTCTGGAATATAATTGCAGAAACTCATTATCAGGCATGTGGATTTCATAGCAGAATTTCAACATCTTGCGGTTGCTTTTTTACATTATGCCAATCGGTTACTGGCGCATCGAAGCGTGCCGAAGGGCTACCTGACATACATCTAATAATTGACGAATATATAAATACCGGCCAATCTTATCATGAGTCTTCTCTCAGGATGGAATTACAGATGTATTATTGTTTTTTTCTAAAAGAGGTAACATGGAATGAAAACTTTTGGAAAGAATGTTTTGAAAAAACCCCTTGCTGTACAATTTCTTATGAGAGGATAATGCCACAGCATAAATATCCAGACGAAGAAATACAAAAAATTCAAGATATTACCTTGAAATTGAGCACATTTTGGGCGTACTACGAAAAAAATACGGACTATAAATACCGGGATTATGCAATTATTGGAATTGTGAAATATGCTATAGATTTATGCTATAAGGCCATAGTTGAGAAAAATAATGACACAACTGAAAGTAGAATAATATTACGTTCCATCACTGAAGCGTATATAAACCTAAAATATCTCTTGGCAAAAGGTGACGATGGTTTATGGAAAAAGTACATCGAGTATGGCCACGGCAAAGCTAAGCAAATATTAACAAAGTATCAGAATTTTGATGATATAAAAGATACTATATCAACTCCTAAAGAAATACTGGGTTTTATTGCAGACGAAGTGAAAGACCCAGAATTATTCGTAGATGTAAATCTCGGAGATTTTGATGAATCCGATCTTAGGACACGAGCAGAAAAGGGCGGCACAAAGGACATTTATGATAAATACTACGATATACTCTCTACGTTTGCCCATTCACAGTGGCTAGGGGTGAGGTTGCATAGTTTTTCAATATGTGGCAATCTATTACATCGCCATCATCTACGATTAAATCCATTTGGATTGACTAATGAGCTAGTTGATATTACTGGCGACTTTTATTTCTTTGCTAAAAAACTGATAGATATTATTTACAGTGTTTACAGTTTAGATGATGAATTTAAAAAATATTGCGAATCCTTCAATAAAGCTAATAGTGATTTCGCAATAAATGACTTACGAAACCGAATAGAAATACTTTGTGATAAATATGAGGTCAATGTTGACATTTTCTGTTATCTTCTAAAGCAAGCGTATAACTATACGACTGTAAGCATAGATGGTTTTATAAGTGAATTTAATTTAACTAGAGAGCAAGGAATTTCTCAACTGAAAAGAATGGGTTCTGTTTGTAAAGAATTAGATATACCGAATGTTTCAATTGCATGCTTTAATAAAAACAATATGCCCTACCACTTCATATTTAATGGTATTGCTGATTGCAATACTACCGAAGAAAGAAGAGCATATTTCGGTTGTGCATACAATGCTCTAGTGGATTTTGCACACTCTTTTCCTATAAGAATACTTTTTTCAAAACCACAAGAAATTAAATAACTGATAAATAGGGACGTTAGTGCTGTTGAAAAAACATTTTTGATTTTTGCTCTGTAATTTTGCTCTTTGTTTTTTAATTTTTGATTTTCTTTTCTCTGTGCTCTCGGTGGCTAAAAAAACTGTGTCAATCCGTGGCTAAAAAACTCTGCGTAATCAGCGTCTAAAAACTTCCCCCAAAATCGCCCAACTTTCAACGAAAAACTACTTTCTTAAAACCTTCTATATTTTTCTAAAATTCCCTTGGCAGATTTTTCTAAATAGAGTATCTTAATAACCGGCGGAGAGATAACCGCCATAAATAGTTGAATCACTGAGATTTCAAGCGTTTCACCTCAAACCGGAAGATGTTTGTTTTTGGGAATGTTTGGAAGGCTCGGTGCTCTCTTTTACGGGGAGCACCGCAGCTATTTTGCACAAAGCTGCGGCTGCTTTCGTAGACTATAGAAAGAGCACCGCTTAGCTTTCACGTCCCAAAGGGCTCTTCCGGGCCTGAGGTGAGCGTGATTGCGGCGGTGCTCTTTTAATTCCGCTGGCGCGGAGAAATTTGAGTAGCACGCCGGTATAAATCCTGAAAGGCAGGCGAATAGTGAAATTTACAGTTAAAAAGGGCCTGATTCGTCTGACAATCTTTCTATCGGTGCTTTTGCCCGGGTGGGCGTTCAAAGATTACTTCGCCTGCCTGTTGATATTGTTTCTTATGGTTGTCGGCTACTCAATTTACTGGCTGATAGAAGGTTTTTTCGATTCGGATTAAGCTGCACAGCCTGACTGCTCTATCAATTCCGTCGGGACAGGCAAGTAAAGAGTGAACAATGAAATTTACACCGAAAAGAGGTCTGTTTCGTTTAGTAATAGCGATAGCGGTAATTCCGTTTAGTCTGTTGTTTGCGAAGTCTTTTCCCTGCCTTGTTATATATGTACTTTTCACAATAATCTGGCTACTTTTCTGGTCGTTAGGCGGATTTTTCGATTCGGATTAAACTGTCCGGCTATAATGCTGCACGGCCTCACGGTCCCGATCCCCCCTCACGGAACCAGTGGTACGAGAAGGTTGTAAACCACTCAAAGCCGTGCAGCTTCTTCTTTAATTGTCCGGCTCTTTATATAAAAGGACCGGCTCCCTCCAGACCGGTCCATTTTAGGAGGATAGTGAAGAGCATTATTTTTAGAACACTCCATTTTATTTTATGTTTTCGAAGTAGAACGCTTTAATCTCCGATGATATTCAGGGAAATAATCAGCCAGATTCCTGCCCTTATATTCAACATCGCATATTAATATTCCATAGATTAAACCGATTTGATCTTTTAATACTACTTTCTCGCCGAGGATTAAGCCTGTAAGTTTATCTTTTGCCTCCTGATAGCCCTGCTCACCTTTTTCGGGAGAATAATACCCGGTTGGCCTAACACATTTCCCGTATGCTTTTGTATGATGCCATCTCCAGTCAGGTGATACCTCAAACAAACCACCATCAATCACCTTTGTTACTGTAAAAATCATGGCGTCTCTTCTCTGACTTGATATTTAATGGATAAAAATATCTTTATTTGGGAACAATACTTTGCCTGGGCTTAAATTTGGAGCAGGTTTCATTAGCCCACTTAAAGATTTCTCTTTCACCGAAGCTCGCCTCTTTCATCGAAGGTTCCCGACAATCACCCCAAGGATACTTGTCGAAAGACAAACTTTTTTGCACAAAATACTCACAATTCTTGCAAACTTTCTCCATAATCAAAAATATCCCTTCAAACAAACAAAAATATCGAGGACGCAGAATAAGGAGGAGGAGTTTCCCACGTCCTCGATCTCAATATAGACTATCCCCTCCTTTAATAAGGCGAATCTAAAACACAAAATTTTGCATTAAACCAGATATTTTCCCGGTTCTGTGACAACGGTATGGCACAGGAGATGAAAATTTTTTGAAATTTGCTGATTTTCGGGCTAAAAATTGTCTGAAAATTTTGTTTTTTGAGGAGCTCCCTCGCCAGAGACTGTATACAAGATAATTGAAATCCTCCCCATAAAACCTACAATATAGGATATGATGGTCGGCGTATTAATAACTCAACTGCATTTCAACAAAAACTACTGCCCCAAAGACCTGCAATTAGATAATAGCAAACAGCCCGAAAGTCTCGACAGCTAAACCGATTTCAGCCAGGCGATAGCCTCGTCCTTATCGTAGAAAAAGTTAATTTGTACCGATGCCAAGGAAAACACGTACTGAATGAAGTCGAGCTTAAATCTTTTTGCTATAGCAGGTCCCAACAAGACAGCCATCTTGCTGTCCGGGTCAATCCCAACATCTTTAGCGATATCGGCAATCTTGTCGAGGCCTGAGAAAAATATTTCATTATCTAACCCCTGATGGTCAACGAAGTACTTGTGTGAATTATGTTCGCGCGCCAACGACTGTATCTGCTTACCAAGCGGTTCGAGTACCTCTAATTTTAGAGGATTTAATATCTTTACAAATACGATGTCATTTTCTTCCAAATAATCGATCGCCCAATCCATTACCTATACTCCCTTAGCAAAGTGATTGCAGAGCAACAAAACTATTAAACCAATTGTTTCTGTAATTTACAAAATAAATTCTAAAAAAAACAAATATGCGAAAAAGCGCTTGCAAGGTCAAACATAAAGTTATGGGCTAAACGAACTCCGTCATCAAGATGACGGGGCTAAACATTTTGGATTCCTGCTCTCTATGGGACAGGTTTCGCAGGAATGACAAACACGTTGCAATTACGGGGCGATACGGTATAATTTCCCCTATGTTTAAGAATATTTCCATAATCGGCGATGGCGCAATGGGCACTGTTTTAGGTATGCTGCTGTGTGAAAAGCGTGAAGCGTATCTCGTGAAGCGTGAAGCGAAAAATAGGCGCAATACACAATACGCAATACGAGTAAAAATGTGGGGTTATGACAGCGAGCAGTTAAAACAGATAGAATCCGGCAGAGAGAATAAAAGATTTCTGCCCGGTTACAAACTGCCTGAAAACCTGGCGTTCGAGAGTGAAGACGGCCGTATAATGGACGGCGCCGATTTAATTGTATCGGCTGTGCCGTGTCAGTTTATGCGGGGGATTTGGGAACGGCTGAAAAGCCATTTTCCAAAAGATGTCCCGGTCGTTTCGGTAGCTAAGGGTATTGAGAATGATACGCTGCTTCGCCCGAGTCAGATTTTAGCTGATGTGCTGGGCGACGGAGTCAGATGCATCGTATTGAGCGGCCCAACTATTTCCGACGAGTTAGCCAGAAGACTTCCGGCAACGGCAGCGGTTGCCTGCAGCGATGAGGAACTGGCTAAAGAAGTTCAATACACCTTTTCAACTAACTGGCTGCGTGTTTATACCAACACTGACGTTATCGGTGTTGAGTTAGCAGGAGCGATGAAGAACATTATCGCTATCGCAGCAGGTGTTATAGACGGGATGGGTGCAGGTGATAACGCAAAGGCGGCCCTTGTGAGCAGGGGACTCGCTGAGATAACCCGTTTGGGGATTGCCTGCGGGGCAAGGCCACAGACATTTGCGGGATTGACCGGCCTGGGTGATTTGGTAACAACCTGCATTTCTCCCAGGGGCAGAAACCGCTCGTTTGGTGAAAGAATAGGCAAAGGCCAAACCGCAGAGCAGGCCCAAAAAGCTACTGAGTCGGTTATTGAGGGTATTGCCACCTGCAAATCCGTTGTTGCTCTCGGGCAGCAATATAATGTTGAGATGCCGATTACCCAAGCAGTTTATGAAGTGCTGTTCGAAGGGAAATCAGTCCAGAGAGCAATCGCCGATTTAATGCAGCGCCAGCTCAAGGCTGAATAAGCATTTTCATAATCGAGAATAGTCACAGAAGCTCGTCCTATAAAGTTTGTTTGAACCTTCCTTTACAAATCCGACAAAAATTTCGTGTTTTGTTCACGATGCTGCCTTCAAAAAATTCACTTACTTCAAAAAGTTGTAAAAAATGCTAAAAAATTGTTTTTAAAAGAGATTTTTTCATATAAACAGGCTTCACAACGGTTTATTTCATTTAAAAGTTTGACTACCTGTGAATCTGCCCCACTTCAGTGGTTGAAATCGCACATTTTATAGGAAGTAAAACAAACTTATCTCTGGTTACACTGGGATGATGCAATGATGTCTTATGTCGTTCGGCGAAGTGGTTTCACTACGTATCACAGGATATTTTTGCACCCGTTTGGCTGGTTTGGGTCTGTTTTATATATTTTAGTTAGCATTATCCCGATAAATCAAGGTTAGTGGCTATTTAGAGCGAGGATTTCCTTTGCAGTCTATCGTAAAAGTGTGTCCCCGTTAGCTTTTATGGGTGAGATTGATATGTTTGGATTTCTGAAAAACCGCACATATTCAAAGGTTCCCATTCTGCGGCGTATTGCAGGATTACCGAGTGCCGTTCGTCGCATTCGTGGCTCCGCAAAATGGTACCCGATTGGCGTGGATATGAGAGATGATGCTCTGACAGTGGTTCAGCTTGGAAATAACGGTAAAGGTATAAATTTGATTGCAGGTGACAGTAAGAATCGGCCGGAAAATGTAGAACCCGGCAGCAGCGATTGGCAGAGATGGGCCATCGAAGCTATAGGTGAGCTGACAGCGAACGGCAAATTTCGGGGCAGAGATGTAGTAGCGGCAATACCAGCAAGTGAGGTCTTTATTGACCACATAAAAATGCCGAAGATAGAAAAAGACAAACTGGATGATGCTGTCTTTTCAAAGATACAGCAGAAACTGCCGTTTGACCCTGATGATGCGATAATAAAGTACATCCCCACTGAGGAGGATAATGTTCTGGTGATAGCAGCCGAGCGGAAAAAAATTGATAGACATCTGGCGATATATGAAAGAGCCAATCTGCAAATTAAGTCTATCGCCGTTTGGCCTACAGCGATGACAAACAGCTATGCTAAATTTTTTGGCAGGCGCAAATCTGATGTCGAAGCGATTGTGATGTTGCTTGATATAGATATGAATTATACGAACGTTGTAATATGCCGCCATAAGAATCCACTTTTTGCTCGTTCGATACCCATAGGGGCAAAGCTGCTTGAGAGAGATCCCAAATGCGGTGAAAAAGATTCGGAGACCGGGCTCAACGAAATAATAGCAAGATTGGTACTGGAATTGACTGCCTGCAAGCGGCGTTTTGGCTCGATGCACGAACAAGCTCGGGTAGAACGTTTAATTTTCCTTTCGAGTCAGACTCTTGATAGAGATATATGTGCAGCAATAGCACAACAGCTGGAAATACCGGCGCAGATAGGAGATTGTTTGGCAGCGGTGGAAGCAGCGAATCCCTATAGTTTAGGGATAGATAGAAGGCAATGTAAAGTTAATTGGGCTACCGCATTTGGGCTTAGCTTATCGTAGTAATGGGACGGAGTTCTCATTTTGCAGATGGCCAAACGCGAAAAAGTTCGTTTCGGGTCTCAGCGACAGGTCGCGGAGCTGGAATTTGTTGGAGAGCTTGACAAGGGAAGGCAGGTGTAAAAAATGCTTAACATAAATTTTGTGCCTGATGATTACGTTCAAAGTGGTGAATGTCGCAGAACAAATTTGATGTATCTTGTGTTGCTTGCGGTGGTGATGGTGGCATTGGGTGGTGCGTTTATGACTATCAGGATACGGCAAAGGGCCCTCAGCGACAAGGAAAAACTTATAAATACTAAAATGGTCCGGGCAAAAGAGGCCATAAAACAGTTTGAAGAGCTTCAAACAAGGCGCAAGGTAATGATAAAGACAGCTCTTACTACGGCGGAGCTGCTTGAGCCGGTACCACGAAGTGTTCTGTTAGCATTGTTGACGAATGACTTGCCAGCAGGGGTATCGCTCTTGCAACTGGACATTGTTCAAAAAAAGTCAAAGGCGACAAATCATGTAGCAGCCTCTAATAAATACGAGAAGGCACAGGCCACGGCTAATGCTCAAAAGGAAATTTCACAAGAGAGATTGTTGGAAACATATATTGATATTGTGGGTATTGCTCCCAGTGACCTTCAGGTCGCGGCCTATATTGAGCGACTGTCCGACTCCGGTGGATTGCTGAATGGCGTAGCGCTGGTGGAATCGAAAGAACACAAAATCGAAGGAGACTTATTCAGACGATTCAAACTAACGGCGATGCTTAAAAAGGACACCCATCTTACCGAAAAAGATATCGAAGGAATTAGTGTTAAACGTGAAAGGGCGTTTGATTGAATATTGATTATTGAATTGGGTAGATGTTTTGTGTAGACCCCTTATCAATAACAGTTGCGAAAAGGGAAAAATTATGACAAGTGGTTTAAGAAAAGCTGTGTTTTTCGTTTTGTTGTTAGCAGTGGCGTTTGCTGCGTACCAATATATGATTAAGCCGGCTAACAGACATTTGGCTGAGCAGAAGGTTCAACTTCAGACGAATTTGGCTAAACTGTCCGAATTTGAAAAAGCCACTGCGGCGGCAAAGGACTTGAGTAAACAGCTTGAACAATTACAAGAGGCGATAGAATTTTTTGAAAGCAAACTACCGCCTACAATTGAGATCGACAAGGTCCTTCAGGATATAACTGTAATTGGAGAAAAGCAGGGAATAAAGTGCAAGACAATCCGAAGGCTGAAGAAAAAAGATAACAGTGGATACGTTGAACAGCCCTTGGAAATGAAATTAGAAGGGAATTTTATTTCGTTTTATTCCTTTCTCCTGGAGCTTGAGAAACTTCCCCGCATAATGAAAGTACGCGAGCTTGAGTTAAAAAAGCAAACGAAAAGCGAGGGCCAAATAGCAGTTGATTTTGTAGTGAGTATCTTTTTCCAGAATAAAACCAGTTAATAATAGTGTATTCCTTCTGAGTGCTTATTCCATCTCGGTTCAGACAGGGGATACAAAATTAATGGAGTTTGCTATGTTGTCTTTTATGCGAGAAGAAGGGCTTGGGGAACCATTGGGGCAAAAACCACTCGGCCCACCGCCGATTGATGGAACAGCCCCTGACGGCACTGGGGACCTCAAACGCAACGAGGTACAGGGGCCCAACCAGGAGACACAAGAACAGGGACATCCTCAAACACAGAAAAATGTATCAGGGGCGCAGCAGGAATATCTTACCGTAGCAGCTCGGAATAGAAATGTTCGCAGGAGCACGATATTGCTTGCCAGCCTGTTTATCTTAGGTTTGTTGTGTCTTTTTTTCATGATAAAAAAGAGCTCACCCCAAACAGCGAAAGCCTCCTCGGGGCAGGGTCGCACGGAAGAGGCACAGATTGAAACGGCAATTACACGGCTTATCGGCGTCAGGTCGGAAATATTCAACAGGATGGGTGAGATAGTTAAGAAATTTTATGAGTTTTCGGACGTGCAACAGGTAAAGGTCGACGAGCTGGCGAAAAATCCATTTAAGCTTGAGATATTTATGGGCGACTTAAAGGAAAAGTCCGATACTGAATTTGGCATTAACGCCAAAATGCTTAGGCAGGAGCAGCTGAAAAAACAAACAAAGAATATGCAGCTTTTGAGCATTATGGCAACGGATACAAGCGAGTACTGTATGATTGATGATAGAATTCTCCATGAGGGAGATTCGATAAGAGGTTTCAATGTGCACCGAATTGGCGATAGTACAGTTACACTTGAATCGGATGGTATGGAAGTAATACTGAAGTTGTCGGAATGAAACTACCTTTTACATCGGAAAGAAAGAAAGATTCCTTAGGGTTGGAAATCGATTTACAATCCGACATTGGCGGATTGGAAATGGTAGATGAAGAAACTTGCTCTGAAAGCGGAGCTCCATTTTGCGATAGGTCACAAAACGGGAATCCGGACCAGTCGATACGCGGGCTGAGTAACCTTTATTGCCCTGAAGAGACCAGCGAATCGCATGTATACGATATCGCTGATGTCTTGCTGGATATGGGCAAGCTTACGCCTGAAGCGCATAGCCGCCTGCGACTGGAGTTCGCCTCCGGCGGAATAAAATCGGCTTCTGATGTCACAACATCGCTGCTGAAAACGGGGCTAATCAATGCTAATGACATCCTGGAGGCAAAGGCCTCGCTGTATGGCCTGGAGTTTCGACATATAAAACCGGAAGATGTGGAGAAAGAAGCTTTTGAGAAGCTCGAAATAGATTTTATAAAGGACAATTCTGTTTGCCCGATTTCGGTAGAAACAGCCTCTCAAATTGGTGAAGGGAATTTTGAAGCTCAGCAGGAAACTTTGATTGTTGCAACTTCTGAACCTGCTAATGTCTTTGTGATAGAGGAGGTGAAAAGGCAGACCCGGATGGAATTGAAGGTCGTAGTGTGCAGTGCCGAAGATATTGAGGCAGTGTGTGATTCCTTCAGGGAGGAAAAAATCGATTACAATTTTGAAGATATTATTAGTGACATGACGGATGTGGAGGTCGTTCAGGACCAGGAGAAAAGTTTTGAAGACCTCGAAAAAATGGCAGGCCAATCACCCGTCATTAAGTTCGTTAATTATCTTATTAGCAATGCGGTCAACGAGGGAGCCAGTGACATTCATATTGAGCCGAAGGACAAGTTTACGAAAATAAGATACCGTATAGATGGAGCACTTTTCGAAATAATGCAGTCACCGTTAAAGATGCATCCAGCGATTGTTTCGCGCGTTAAAATTATGTCTAACCTTGATATTTCTGAAAGGCGGCTCCCGCAGGATGGGAAAATTTCAGTTATTGTCAGCGGCAGGGGGATTGATTTGCGAGTTTCGGTGCTGCCGACAAATCGTGGAGAAAAAGTAGTTATCCGCGTGCTGGATAGTAAATCGATTATACGAGGTCTTGAGCAGTTAGGTATGGAGCCCGAGATAACGGCCATTTTTGGTGCGCAAATATTGATGCCCAACGGGATTTTACTTGTTACAGGTCCTACAGGCTCGGGTAAGAGTACTACGCTGTACTCGGCTCTATGCCAAATGAACGGTGATAAATTGAACATTTCAACGGTTGAGGATCCGGTAGAATATGAGCTTGGTTTTTGCAACCAGGTGCAGGTCAACGAAAAAATTGGGCTCGACTTTGCCTCAACACTGAGGAGTTTACTGCGTCAGGACCCTGATGTCATGATGATAGGTGAAATTAGAGACAATGAAACAGCAAGTATAGCTGTGCGAGCGGCCTTGACGGGACATTTGGTACTTTCGACGTTGCACACAAATGATGCTGCCAGCAGCGTTACAAGATTGGTTGATATAGGTATTGATGCCTATTTGATAGCAGCATCGTTGAATGCGGTGCTGGCTCAGCGGCTGGTTAGAAAGATTTGTCCGAAGTGTAAACAGACTTACAACGTCCCGGAAAATGTGCGCAAATACGTGGAAAACACAGACATTAGCCCGGACCAGTTTTTTCAAGGTACCGGTTGTGATTATTGTAGAAATTCAGGCTATGTAGGCCGAATGGGCATTTACGAACTGTTGGTTGTTGATGAAAAATTCAGAGATACGATTAACAAAGACCCCTCAGTAGCTAATATGCGCCGCGTATTTTATGAAAGCAAGCAGCCGAGTTTGTTTGATGATGGGATAAAAAAAGTAAAACAGGGTTTAACGACAATCGAAGAAGTGCTGCGAGTGACCAAAATGTATGACCAGAGTGAAAAGGAGGTTTTCTTCAAGGATATCGAGTCATAAAAGAGAAAGGTAATTGGTGTGTCCCCAAACGTAATAAAGTGCATTTGGCAGTCTTGAAATACAGCAAACGGGAACACAAACGCGATTTACTTTTACTTGGAATAAAACGGTGCCTGTTTTTTAAAATGGAGTTGTGATATGTCAGATGTAAAAACTATATTGGCCGAGGGAATAAACAAAATGGCAAGCGATGTGCACATCAACGTTGGGATGCCGCCTATATTTCGGAAAAATACGGAATTGTTCGAGATGGATTTCCCTGTCATCAGTAGTGAAGATGCAAAGGAAATGGTTCTTGATATGATCGGGCCTGACAGGTTCAAAATATTTGAAGAAAAGACGGATATCGACTTCTCGACAACTATCGAGGATGGCCACCGGTTCCGCGTTAATGCTCATTATCAGCGAGATACCATCGCAATTGCATTTAGGGTGATTCCGAGTCAGATTCCTTCAATAGATGATTTGAATCTGCCGCCGATAGCCAAAGGGTTAACTGACTTGCCAAGGGGATTAGTGTTAGTGACAGGCCATACAGGTTCCGGTAAAAGCACAACACTGGCTGGAATGATAGGAGTGATAAACAAAAAATACAAAAAACGTGTAATCACGTTGGAAGACCCTATCGAATATTTGTTGGAAAACGAAATGAGTATGATAGAACAGCGTGAAATTGGCTCTGACTGTATTGGTTTTGCATCGGGCCTGCGGCACGTGTTACGGCAGGACCCCGATGTTATTATGGTTGGTGAAATGCGGGACCTCGAAACTACAAGTTCGACAATTACTGCTGCTGAGACAGGCCATCTCGTCTTTAGTACTTTGCATACGATGAACGCTCCTCAAACCATTGAGCGTATTATAGATATTTATCCTGCAAATCAGCAGGAGCAGATTCGAACAATGTTGGCCAATACACTGCAGGCCGTTATCTCACAGACACTATTTAAGCGAATAGATGTGCCGGGGATGGTGCCGTGTACAGAAGTTTTGTTGTGTACCATAGCGGTAAGGAACTGTATCCGTGAAAACAGGATCTACGAAGTACCAAATATTATTGAGACTTCCCGCTGTCTTGGTATGCAGAATATGGATAACAGCATTGCTGATATGTATTTTAAGGGTTTCATAGACAGAAATGAAGCAATTACGAGGTCGACTAACCCCGGGAAGATGGAGAAGTCACTTACACCTATGGAGCAGTTTGAAGTTGTCCAGCCACCCAAGGGTTCCAATTTGCGATAAGTCGTAGTTAGAGGCTTATATAGTGCACAGTAGAGGGAGGGACACTGTTTTACGAGGAGGTTTCTGTAGATTACAAAATTAGGCTCGGAAAGGCTGGGAACATATGTTCAAAAATTTTTCACAAAATTACGAAAGTTCAACTGCGGTTGCGGAAAATCCACGGCCTACTCAGGCTTTGCGCAGGCATCAGCAGAGCGGGAAAATTAAAGGTCAGCAGAAGAACACATTGACAAGAATCCGGAGCTTCAGGATTGAGTTCGGACCGAGCAATAAGGATATTCTGAACTTCACTAATCAGCTTGCAGTTATGGTTCGGGCTGGGGTAAGTCTTCAGGATTCGCTGGAGTCGATAGCCGTTCATATTGAGAGTCAAAAATTTGCGGCGATAATCAACGATTTAAAAGGCAAGATAGAAGCGGGCAGAAGTTTTTCACAGGCACTTGCTGAGCATCCGAAAGTATTCAGTAGTCTTTATATAAATATGGTGGCTGCAGCGGAAGCTTCCGGTTCTCTCAGTTCGATGTTGCAAAAGTTAGCGGAGTATCTGGACCAGGAGGCAGAAACCCGCTCACAGATTAAAGGAACGATGGTTTATCCGATTATCATAGCAGTTATGGCGGTATCGGTGACTATTTTCCTGCTGTGCTTTGTTCTGCCAAGGTTCACGGCGATATTTGCAGGCAAGGAACATTTGTTACCGATGCCCACCAAAATCTTAATGGCCAGCAGCGCATTTCTGCGGGGTTACTGGACTCTTATTCTGCCGGCTGTTGGGGGTGTGTTTGGAGCGTTTTGGTACTTTATTGGAACGACCACTGGCCGGTTATGGTGGGATAAGACGAAGTTGGCTTTGCCTCTTTTAAGAACGTTGTGCCGAAGTCTTTATATAACAAGGAGCCTGCACACAATGGGTGTGCTGACCAAGGCTGGTGTGCCTATTCTAAATACCCTTTCGATAACAGCCCAAATATCGGGAAACGCCCTTTACAAAAATATGTGGCTTGGCGTCTTTGACCAGGTGCGCCAGGGAAAGAAATTGGCTTCCAGTCTCCAGTGGTATAATCTGATGCCTGGCAATGTAGTCCAAATGATAAGAAGTGGCGAAAATTCCGGTATGATGAGCGATGTGCTCAAAGATGTTTCTGATTATTACGCAAGAGAGCTCAAAACTGTTATCAAAACAACTGTCTCGATGATAGAACCCATAATGATAGTCGTGATGGGTATTCTGGTTGGTTTTATCGCGATGAGTATTATTCTGCCGATATTTAAGATGTCCAGTGTTGTTGTGGGTAAGTAAACCAGGGGTACTAATAACATGTTTACAATTACGAAAAAAAACGGCTTTTCACTTATTGAAGTATTAATTGCAATGTTACTGGTCGGGCTTGCAATTGCGTCACTGATTGTAGCCAGCGGTTCATTCACAAAGGCCAACGCTGCCGGAACGGATTTGTCAACCGCAGAGTTTCTAATCGAACAGATAAGAGAGCTTACTACCCTGCTGCCGGTAATTGACCCGCAAACAGGCGATTCAACATTTGGTCCGGAAGCGGGAGAAACGCTGGTTGACTACGACGATTTGGACGATTTCGATGGTGCGAGCTTTTCTCCGCCGATTAATGCTAACAGGCAGACTCTGGACGACTTTGCTGCATTTAGTCAGCAGATTACAGTTGAAAATGTCAGTGATTCGAATTTTGTACAGGTTGTTGGTGACCACAGCAGCGACTTTGTCAGGGTAACTGTACAGACTTTTTTGAACTCTAAGGAAATCAGCTCGACAAGTTGGCTTCGAGCCAATATCGGTAACTAAAGGTAGGGGGCAGTTATGTCAACCAGGTCGATTAAATCTTTCGCTGGTTTTACTCTTGTGGAAATACTGATTGCTTTGGCGGTAACGGGTATATTGCTTGCCGCCGTGGCTGTGGCTTTTAACGCCTCGATAATAAATTATCAGACAAACGAAGATATATTTAAGTCAATCAACAAAGCTCGGCAGGCATTATATCGAATAACAACCCAGCTTCGCACAGCAAATGCGGTTGACCCGAATTCGCCGGACAATGAATGTGCTCTAATAACCGCCGCCGGAAATGATATAACTTATCGATATGATAATAGCAGCAACAAACTTTACCTGGATGAAAATAGTAATTCGTATGTGCTTTGTGACAACGTTACCGATATGACTTTCATAAAAAATACCGCCGTTGATGAGCATTCGGTTACCTATGTTAAATCTGTTCAGATATCAATGACGGTTGAAAGCGGTGACATTGAACGAACGGTCTCAGCTGCAGCGGTTATTAGAAAAAATTTACCGTGATAATTGCTGCATTTAGCGTAAACAATTTTTCTATCGAACCATTCCCGACTCCTGTTACTAACTGCATATATTCGTTATAAGCTGCTTCAATATAAGGCCTTACGTTTACCGGCAAATCCTGCAACTGTGCATTTGTAACAAAACTCTTGATTTTTTTGTCTTTTTAACGCTAATATAAGTACTTAAGGGGCGGTTAGCTCAGTTGGTTAGAGCGCCTGCTCGACACGCAGGAGGTCGTTGGTTCGAGCCCAATACCGCCCACGTTTTCCTTCTGTAGAACGAGATGTTGCTTCCGGGCAATGTCTCGTTTTTATTGCACTTAAAGCCACTTTACGAACTTGTTCATATTGCCAACCACTGGCAGCAGTGTAATAAGTCACCATTGTTTTTGGGTTTGAATGCCCTGAAAGACGCAAAACAAAATAGTCAGGCAGTTCATTTAGCATATTGGTTATAAATGTTTTTCTCCAACTATGAAAATCGCCGATTTGTTTTCCGAATGCCTTTCGTTGAATATTAACAAACTGACGCCTGAAATTTTCGTCGGGGCATTTTCGAACTCTGCCAGTAAGCAATCCCACCTTTTTTAATCTCAAAAGATTTTCATAACGCCTATCCGTTAATAATGGATAGTAGCAGGATAATCTCGATAATATTTCTTCAAGCGGTTCAATAATCGGCACTTTGCGAATCTCTTGGTCTTTCGGTTCCCATTCCCATGTTCGTTCTGTGTTTCGTTTCGGCTCCACAAATATAAATCCATCGCGGATATTATCTTTTGTTAGATTTAATAATTCTCCTCGCCGCAGGCCCGTTGTTCTTGCTGCAATCAAAATCGCACGCCATCTATCATTCGGTGCAAATCTTAATAATCTCCAGAACTCCCAATCCTCATAAAGTCTGATAGGTTTTTGTGTAACTTTGATTTGCTTACAATGATCCAAAGGGTTTTCGCTGAGCATCTTTATCTTTACAGCCCAGCCGAATGCCGGCTTCATCGCCCGAATATACATATTGACTGTATTCTTACTGCTGCCCCTTTCGAGAAGTTTTCCCTTATACTGCTCGCCATGTCGATATGTTACTCGGTCAATCAGCAGATCGCCTGTCACTTTTATAAGATATTTGAAGGCCCGCTTGGTTGTCTCTTTTGTGGAATCCGAAAGCCACCATTGCTCTGATAAATATTTTTCACATAGTGTGCTCAACTTAATCATAATCATCACCTCCTCGATAAAGTCGAGCTACAGGCCGGTATTCAGCCTACAGCCCTTAAAATTAAAGTCAAGCACCCTAATACCAAGCTATTCATCTATATTGAATTTTCAAAGAGCTAAAATCTATATCTATCACCACTTTTGATGGTGATTTTTCTCTTGATTATTGTTAAACGTTTTTGTTATAATCCTATAAGAGGTAGGGAAGCCGTATCCAGAATTTGTCAGAAATCCGTCATATTTCGCAGGAAACTGATTTTTTCGAGCGTTTGCCATATTCAGTATATTTCGACTATATCTTGGATTTTGTCAATATAAAAATATGTAAAAATTAAGCTGATTTATGCTTAAATAGCATAAAAATAATCCTAAGTATTGTATATATTTGGGTTTACAACATAATAAAATTTATTATATTTTGATAATTATGGTCCAAAAAAATAAGAGAACCTCAGTTGATTTGTCTGAATTTGCTCAAAAAATAAAAGAGAAATATATCTACCTTGGGTTGAGAAATATCCTATCAGCAGGTCTCGTTCTATTTGATAAACATTCTTCTGAAGATAGGTTTATAGCTATGGGAGTAGCTAATGATTCAATTAATCCAGAACAATTAACAGCTGGCGAATCTCGACTACATAGGATAAAAAAAGCCGTTTCGGTCATTAAAGAAATCAAATTGAAATTTGATGGCTCTGAACAGATACGATTAGATACACAACGGTTTTGTAATGAATTATTAGATATTCTTCGAGAACCTTCCCTTACTGAAGATACCAAATCAACTGTATCCTCCAGTGCTGAATCTATAAGACAAACTTTACGTGAAATGATTAATGCTGAAAAGAAAACTCCCGGCACAATTATTGAAATATTATCCGAAAAAGATTCTACACTTGCGAATGAATTCCGAAAGGCTCTCGGCCCCGAATTAACAAAAAAGAAAAAAATAAAAAATGCGTGAGGATATATTCACATTTCTCTTTATATTTATATTGGTTACAGTACTTTTTATAACCATAGCTGTTATAATTCTCCGCTGGATTTTTCGTATCGATAAAATCGTTTCACTTTTAACAAAAATTCTTTCTTCAATCCGACAACTTTCTGCTCAATACACCTATTATGATGATGAAAACGATGATGATAAAGAATTAAGTTTATGTGAATGCTGCAATAATACTTTCCAAAAATCTGAACTTGAAAAAATCGATTCCGGTCAGCTTCTTTGCTCGGAATGTATAAAAAATCTTAAAATCCGGAGGGCTTAAAAATGAAAAAATCAATCCTTCTCTTCATTATAATTTTTGTTTTTTTTGCCTCAATTCTTGCCCATTCCAGAACTTCTGAAAATAAAGGTACTTTACGTCAACGTATTGAAGTAATCGAACAGCGAATTGATAATATTTCCATGCGTTTAAATATTATCGAAGAAAAAATATTATTACAACATAATAAAATAGATTTAGTAAAATCAAATTCAGAAAATAACAATCAAGATGATAATAATATCACAGTTGAAGTTTCAAATATCAAAATGCTTTATGATGATGCAGGTGCTCTCGCCTGCCATTTTGACCTCATAATAAATAATCAAACAAATTATGCTCATACAATTTATGCTTTTGTTTGGGCACAAAATGATTACGTAATCCCGCCAGCAAGAGGTCTCTGGCCAGCAGAAGCTATCTTAAAAAACCTATCTCCGCGTGGCCAATTTGTATTAAATAGTTTTACCGACGGTTGTAAATTGAATTTACGTTCAAAACAAATAATCATAGAGAAGGATACTGGTATATGGATGCCTTATAATATAGAAAAAGGCAAATATTTAGCTTCTCGTTTCACAGAAATGCGATTATTGCTTTATTCTGAAAAAGGGGTAAAGATATATGATAAAACTATACAATTAAAATAATATCTAATTATTAAATCATATAGTCTGACTGCTATTATTTTGGGTAGATTGCTCGCCTGGTGGTTCCACGGCTGATGAATGATTTAGCTTCTCGATTGTCTCTTCATCTATCTTCATAATGGCCGAATGGATCTGCTTGACCTTTTTTTGCGTCTCGACCCTGTCCGAATCATTTATAAAACCCTGCCTTAACCTATCAACACATTCCTCGATTTTATTTACCGCCTCAATCAGAAGCATCGCCAATCTGCGTTTCTCAGCAAGTTGCTCAAAGCTTTGTTTTTTTTCAGTTCCTTCCATTTATCACCTCTCGGATGCGGGCATTTCTTATTCTCTATGCCGGCCGTTATTGCCACCGGACACTTGCATATCCCGCAGAATAAATATCTCCTTTTCTCATCTTTTTTATGTTTAGGTAAATTCTGAAGTCTTTCCGTATGCTCAATCTCTCCGATTAAATCTATCCCCTGCTCTTTCAGATATGTAAGATACTCCTGCCAGGCCAGATATGTCGAATATTCGCAGGTTGTGCATTTAATAAACCTCGCATATTTGTGCTGGTATTCCGTAGTAATACCAAAGCTATCGGTAATTGCTTTTGCATAGCCCGAAGCTATCTGTTTAACTTTTTTACCTTTTCCGCAGCATCCCATTTTATATTTCAGATATGACCGCCGTTCCGTTTCCGATACAGGGCAAAGTCCCTGTATGACAAATATAAGTATTATTCAGACTTGATTCGTATGGATGACATTTATTCGGATAGCTGGACTTCGCAAAATAGCCGTTATAATAAAAAATCGGCCAAATACCGCCTGAAAAACCTGAAAATGCCAGCGCAGCATATACCTGTAAATATATATTCGTCGCATCAGATGCGGTAGCCAAAACATGAACACCGAGTGCGTGAAAAAACTCGCGGCCCGCTACGCCGCCTGTGCAGGGTGGGTCGTCCAAATTGTAGACATCGAAATATCCGAAGTCGCCTCGAAGTATATTTGACCACCAGCACGGTGCAAAATCCACTCGCTCGAATCTTATATCATCGGGTGGTCCTCCTTCCTCGCCTGTGCCGTAGAAAATCCGGCCTTGCGTCAGTGTCGTAGTCAGGCTCCAGCCGCTACCCTGGTCAAGTATCTTTCGGCCCGTTAAAGAATCCTGGCAGCAAACATTTAAGTTGTCACAGATAAGTATCCCGCTTAATGTGATTTGTATTTTGTTTGGTGTCAAATCCGGGCAATAAGAACATTCCGCCGCAATCATCTGGGCCATTTTATTGGTACTGTCCCAAATCAGCTTTTTTTGACCTG
>Ga0315545_1001870_pt1 | contig 19849 bp, 15 predicted proteins | sample SalMarSW160210MG_FD_203096 | JGI IMG/M metagenome (GOLD analysis project Ga0315545, IMG submission 203096) | Salt marsh sediment microbial communities from the Plum Island Ecosystem LTER, Massachusetts, United States - Salt Marsh Sediment SW1602-10 ...
CGGAGATGTTCGTCGCCGCGTTTAACAGCTGCCCCCAGCTTGTCATCGGCTCATGAATTCCATAGCCAAGGAAGGAAAGCGCCGCTTCATAGAGCATCATCCCTGGGATGGTCAGCGTCGCCGCCACAACAAGATAGCTCGTGACATTTGGGATGATGTGTCGGATGATGGTCCGTAGATCGCTTGACCCAGCTGCCTGCGCGGCAGCAACAAAGTCCATCTGGCGAATGGCAAGGACCTGCCCACGGATAATTCGAGCCATCCCCGCCCAACTGACTATTGACAGCGCGATGATGATACCCAAGAAAACGATGGTGGCTGGAAGTCCAAATCCCGACAGGGCCGCTCCCATCACAAGCAGAATTGGCAGGCCAGGAATCGCCATGAACACCTCTCCCAATCGCTGGAGGAACATATCGACTCCTCCTCCATAATATCCGGAGATCCCTCCCATGACGATCCCAATCGGAAAGATAATCAAGATAACAAGGGGGCCAACCGCAAGGGAGATCCTCCCACCAATCATGGTGCGGGTGAACAGATCGCGTCCGAAACCATCCGCGCCCAAGAGGAAGAGCATTGCCTGATCACCGTCTTTCGAATAGGCCCCGAAGAGGTGGATATTGGCCTTAAGCAAGCCCAGCAACTTGTAACTAGAGCCACGGACGAAGAAGCGAATGTAGTACTTCGTGCTCGTGTCCTCGAGGAAAGTAGGCTGATAGGTCACTCGATCAAACTGTCGCGTGGTCTTATAGACAAACGGGCGCAAGGAAAACCCATCTTCACTACGGAAATGGAGCCTGGATAGCGGAGAGAAAGAGTAGGCATTGTACTGAGCTTTATAGTCGTATGGTGAGATGAAGTCCGCAAAGACCGCACTCACCACAAGAATCAACACAATCGCTGTCCCAATGTTCCCTAAATGGTGTTTGCGGAAGGCGCGCCAGATCATCTGCCCCTGAGAGAGGCTCACGTACTCATAATATTCCGGTCCTTCTTCTAACTTTTTCTTTCGCCGCAGCCCTATCATACTCTGACAATCTCCCTAAAACGCTCAGTTGTAACGAATCCGTGGGTCAACCCACGCAAGCAAGATGTCGGCCAATAGATTTCCAAGTAGTAGAAACAAGCTAAAGAAGAGGAGCCCGCCCATGATTACGTAGGTATCCTGCATCTGCAATGCACTCCAGAATGCTCGTTCCACTGTTGGCAGATTAAGGACGATCGCTGTCACCAGAGAGCCGGAAACCAATGTGGGAAGGTTCATTCCAAGCATGCTAACCAGAGGGTTGATCGCGTTTCGTACCGCATGTTTATATACTACGATGCGCTCGGAAAGTCCCTTTGCGCGTGCCGTCTGTACATACTGAAGGGACAAGGTATCAAGAAGACTCCCTCGCATATAACGGAGCAAACCGGCCATACCTGATGTCCCGATCACTAACCATGCTGGCCAAATGTGCCATAGAACGTTCCTAATCTTGGCGAGTGACCAAGGGGCATTGATAAATCGGTTGTCAAATAAGCCACCCACTCCCAACCCATAGTTTCCCACCTTGAACACCGCGACAAGAAGCCAGAGGACCACCAGCGCGAAGAAGAAGTTGGGAATGGAAAGCCCCAGGAATCCAAAGAAGGTCAAGGTGTGATCGCTTGTTTTGTACTGATGGGTAGCAGAATAGATCCCAAGCGGAATAGAGATAAGCCAAGTAAGAAGCATCGTGGAGGACGATATGACAATCGTCCACATCAATCGATCTCCCATGAATAGAGTCCAGTAAACCGGCCGCATCGTCTCAAACGACGTACCGAAGTCTCTCTTTGTCACGATCTGCTTGAGCCAAAGCCAGTACTGGACGTAGAACGGCTTATCGAGTCCATAGTTGGCCATCATCTGGCTAAATGTCTCCTGTGTGATCTGCGGGTTCATCCTTGCTCGGGTTAGGTAGTCCCCTGGCATGACTTGAATGAGACCAAATGAAATCACCGACACAAGGATCAACAGCGGAAGCATGTAGAGAGTCCGTCGAACAATGTATGTAATCAACAGAGCTTTCCTCTTACAAGGATAAGGTGGGACACAGAACGTGTCCCACCTTAACTAGTCGCTTACTTGAGAAAGACTAGGTCCATCGTCAGTCCGTTATTGCCACTTGGTGAGGCAATCGGGCTAGCAATGTTCGCGTTCCCTAGCTTATTGAAGTAGGCGTAGGTGAACGCGGGATTGACTGTGTACACAAGGCCCAGATCATCATCAGCCAGCGTGATCTGGTACTCCTTGTAGGCCTCGAACGCCACGTCATTATCGAGCGTCCCTACACCGGCATCGAGAAGCTCATCAATCCGCTTCTCGGTCTCGGTTGGCTCATCGCACGCGGAGTAGTGCCAGAAGTGGAGCCCTCCGCAAGAGTCATAGACGTTCGACCCGTTATTCGGCTCGTTCCCACCGGTCAGTCCAAGGACAATCATCTCGCCAGTCGAGGCGAAGAGCTTGTTGACCAATGTGTTGAAGTCCACCGGAACAAAGTTGAGTTTCAGGCCAACCTTGGAAGCACGGTCAGAGACGATGAGGCAGACACCTTCACGCACGGTGTTCCCGGCGTTGGTGTTCAGTTCGATCTCAACCCGCGCTCCATCTTCGTAGTCACGCCAACCATCGCCGTCACGATCGATGATCCCGATCCCATCGAGGAGTTCAGCTGCTTTGTCAAGGGAGTACTCGAAGACAACAGCGTTCGTCTCGGTAACCGGTCCACCGTAGTAGTCTCTGCCGGCGTAGAACGGTGACAAGTAGCTCACCGGGCTCCACTGGGGTACGGCAAGGCCGTTGTATAGGGTATCGATGATCGACTGTTTATCGACCAAGTGTGACATCGCCGCGCGGAAGTCCCGCGTGCGGAACAGGGTTCGCATGTTCTCGTGCGTCCCCTCGGCAAGACCAATATCCTGGTTGATTCCGATCCACGAGGTTCCGTATTCAGCTACATCCGGATCCACGAGGACTGTCATGTTCTTCACGGCCTCTTCCCGCTTCAAGATCGGGACATCAGTAGCACGGATACCGAGGGCATCGAGTTCACCATTGCGGAATTTGAGCAGCAACACATCCTGGCTCGCCACCGTCAGCACCACGTACTTATCGACATAAGGGAGCTGCGTCCCGTTCGCATCGTAGTGATAGTAGTAAGGGTTTCGCGTCAAGGTTACATGCTGGTCAGGGGCATAGCTCTCGACAATGAACGGACCCATCCCCACGAGCTCTGCGGGATCGGTATCGAGCCCCCAGCAGGAATTAAACGTACCGGCCGGCACGTCTGGGTTCAACTTGTGCACATACTGAGCCAGCGCGTGCTTCGGCAGGATTGGCGCACCGATCGAGTTCAGGATCGGGCGGAAGGTCATCGATAGGGTAATCATAACCGTGTAATCATCGACCTTTTCCACCACGGGGTAGGTATCGTCCGGGAGAAGGAGGATATCGCGAGTGTCGGTCTCCACATCCTCGTTGTAGTAAAGATCATTGAACGAGAAGACAACGTCATCCGCGGTGAACGGCGTACCATCCGACCAGTTGAGCCCTTCTCGCAGGTGGATGGTCAGCACCAGGTTGTCGTCAGAGACATCCCAGCCCTTCGCCAGCTCCGGCTCAATCGCCCCCGTAATAGGGTTGGTATCGAAAAGCCCTTTTAACATCAAGTTCGTGTACTGAGTGGTACTCGTCTCGTGCGACGTGACATAGTTCCATTTCTTCGGATCAGTGAACGAGCCAACATACATCGTGCCGCCCTGAACGCCGAGCTCCTGGTTCTCGTAAGCGGTGCCTTCTTCCCCAAGAGATATAATCTTCGCGTCTGCCGGCTGCGTCTCATAGCCCTGTGCCATGAGAACAGCAGAGGCGGACAGAACAAACAACATCACCACAAGCATCAATGCAGCTTTTTTCATTGCATAGCCTCCTCTATCCAGATATGAAACTCACTTATGAACCGTATCGGTGAGCCAACACGTCCGTGTACGCCTGGAGCAATTCCGGATACCCATCGCCTACCGCTTGGATGGCCAACTCCAGATCGCCAGTAGTCAGATCCGATTGGATCAGCATATTTGTCAGAGCAGTAGCACCGGCAACACGTATACCTTCGCTTTCGCCGTTCCTAGCGAGCTCTTCTAGCTCTTCCTTTGTTTTGGGATCAAATGACAAGTAAAAACCGGCCAAGTACACCCCAGCCATATAGGCAAGCTCATCGCTATCGTTCTGAATAGCTTCATTCTCAAGCTTCTCAGCCGTCAGATCACCGCGGGTTACTAGGTAGTACATATCCGCTGCTGTCAATCGAAGCTCATGCGTAGCACCTGAAACTGCCATTGTCTTGAGATCATCCGCTGGCATCTCAATGAGGAAATTCTGCAAAGGCGCAGAAGCAGCCTCGCGAAACGCAGGGTCAATATCCCCTGTAGCCAAAGCGGTTAGCTCAATAACGGTCTTCTGCGCATAGACAATACTCAGGGCCATTTTCGCGGCAGTACGAATCCCTACCGTTGCCCCTGAAGTCACCAGCGTTTCAAGCTCCTCTTGCTTTTTTGAGTCTGCGTACGCTGAGCCTAGGTTCACCCCCGCTGCCATACTAACGTTGGGAGCGAGTCGATTGATAATCTCATCTCCGGCAATATCCTCAAGCTCTGTCACCGAGCTTCCCATACCCACTAGGAAAAACAGAACCAGTGCACAACTTGCCAACGCAAGCACCAAAATACCCTTACGTTTCATTCTTGTACCTCCCTTATTTCATTTGCCACTATCGACCAAGCATGCCCATTACTGCCGCGTGCCATCACCTCCAACAACTGCGCAAGCCAATCTAGTAGAAGGCCCTGCGAAACCTATTTAATCACCAATAGCATACTATATATAGTCCTCTTTTGTCAATCATCCCATCCGCCATCCAAACAAGATTCGCCAACATCGCTCTATTCATGCTTACAGCAGCATAAGAGTGAGGAAAAAAGGGATTTTTCAATCTCCTCTCTCATCGTTGCGCATACCGCGCTGAGCGCCGTGTCGAACGAAAGGTATCTATCCAAGGGGGAGGTTGCGATCCAGATCCCGCGCAGGGCTTCTCCTCCATATTTCTCAAGGAGGTAATGCATAAGGAGCCCGGCCTCTACCTCGACTGTTCTCTGAGAAGCCATCCCAAAGTCGATAGAGGATAGTGAAAACCACAGCTCCTCTTCAAGCAACCGGCACCCTTCCTCTATAAGGAGATCCTCATCACAGGAGAGGGCCATAGCCACGCCGGCGCGCAGGAGCCGCGAGTACGTATCCTTCCCCCAAGAATAAACGGGGAGAACTTCTGCCATAAGGTATGCGGCATCATCCTCAGGAAGGAGGTAAAGCGCCGCGTTCTTCTCTGAAGAGAGAGGTATGAGAGAATCTCCCCTGTCCCGTGTTTCCGTATCGGGATAGAAAAAGAGGGTCATCCGCTCCGGAAGGTCATTCGTAGAGAGGGCAAGTCCTTCAATTATGCGCTCGAAAGCGCGCTCGATCTGTGAGATCTCCGGGCACCTCTCCCGAGAGATCTGCGGCGAAACAAAGATCCTTAGCCCGTGTGCTTCTGTCACCGTCCATCCCTCGTATAGGATGAGAAGAGCTCGTATAGCATCCTTGGCCTCTCCCTCTTCGAGGCGGAAGATCAGAGCTCTTGCTTCGGTGAATGCTCCCACCGCAAGGGCGCACCGCGCGGCAAGGGTAATTTCGCTCTGAGAGAGATCCTCTACGTGCCACGCGCTCGACCTTGTCCACGCCGCGTCGGAGAACCCTCCTCCCAATAGATAATAGACCGATAAGAACGGATAATCGGGAGCATCTCGTCCCTCTTTCATCCCTACCGCGTACCACCGCGCGCCCATCTCTACCAGTGGCGACGAATCGATGCGGTTAAGGAGATCTGCTGTTGATTCTCTTCCCCATGCTTGTTTCACCGCGCGGATCCCACCCTTCGTCTGGATGAGAAACCGGACTAATGAAGCGGCTTCTAGCGTCATGATATCCTCTGGCGATACTTCTCCGTGAATGGAAAGTCCGAACAACTCCCGGAGATTGCTGAACGCAATCGACACCGGAGAGTACGGAGAATCAAACTGCTGATAGATCGACTCCGGAAAACGCCCCCTCTCCTCCGCGCGGATCAGTTCTGGTAGCGTTAAGAAGAGCCGATCCGGCAGGGCCGCAACCACCGCGTGGAAGTCGCGCTTCGGCTCCGTCGCGTATAGTCTTGTTCCCGCATGGAGGATCTGCGATGCGCACCGTCCCCACCCAAATGCGAGGACCAGCTCAGCCAGGCGGCCACGCGGATCCTCCCCAACGAGAAGATCGAGTGGAGCTAGGTAAACTGAACGCGCATCGGGACTCTTACGCTTAGAAATCGAGGTCTGCATCGAGGCAACATCGTCGTGAACGAAGATATCGATCGGAGTTGGAACAAGATCTGGACTGACATCGAGAAGATCGAGGAGTTCCTCGTAATCTTGCTTTAGCGCCTCGGCGAGCGCAGCGTGATCCTCTCTTCCAGCGCTATCCTTCTGGTATCGAAGGATGAAGTCTCCTGCTTTATAGTAGACCGTTCCTTTAAGCTCTGGCGTAGCCACCGGCTCAACTACAAGCACAAGGATAAGGAGGGCAATCCCAATAGCGATCCCACCAAGGGCTAGCCCACCAATAGTAAAAGTTACCTGGTTATGCAGCACTCGTCTACGCAGGTCCTTAAGCCACATATCATAGATACTAAGTTCTGTAATAGCTCGGAACAACTCTTTTGACAGTGCAAGATGTCCCTGCTATACTTGCCCAATAAGGGATCAAACAACATCGTAGAGAAACGCAATAGGAGTAGTAGTCATGGAACTATTGAAGGTTGCATCTCGATCAAACCCAAATTCGGTGGCTGGCGCAATCGCTGGTGCGCTAGAGCAGGATGCAGCCGTAGAAATACACGCAATAGGCGCAGGTGCAGTGAATCAATCAGTAAAAGCGATTGCTATTGCCAAACGATTGATAGCACAGAGAGATAGCAACGTTCCACTTAAGGTCATTCCTGGATTCATAGAACTGGAGATAGCAGGCAAGGATAAAACAGGGATACGGTTCATCATCGAGAAGTAACCAGACCACTAAACTACAATATCATGCTAAAAACACTAGTTAAGCGCTCATTTGCCAAGGCATGGCACAGACTTGAGGCTAATGAGAGGGTAAACAAAAGGATTGCGCTCATAGAAGTGGAACAATCCACTCGACCGGAATTCGGCGATTTTTCCTCAAGTATTGCGCTAGCCGAGGCAAGGAATACTACCCTTTCTGCTCGCGAGTTGGCGACAGAATTTGCCAATGTACTAAAAACAGATACCACAACAGAGCTCTACTCACGGGTAGAAATCGCTGGGCCAGGGTTTGTCAATGTCTTTCTCACACCTTCATTGATTCACTTCGCGCTGCGGCAGATCTTAGAGATGGGTGATCGTTTCGGGTGTTCAACTACTGGGCAACGGAAACCCATGCAGGTTGAGTTCGTTAGCTCAAATCCCACTGGCCCGCTTACAGTAGGGCACGGTCGCCAAGCGGTCTTAGGCGATGTGCTTGCCTCTTTGTACACAGCTCTTGGCTATGAGGTATCCCGTGAATACTACTTCAATGATGAAGGTCATCAAATTGATCTGTTGGCACAATCGCTATGGGCACGTTATAGACAGGAATTCGGAGATACCATTAACATCCCTGAACAGGGATACCAGGGAAAGTACATAGTCGATATTGCACGTCAACTTGTAAAAGAGCACGGTCCTTCTTTTACAGACTTTGATGAGCAGACCAGTCATCGATTCAAACAAGACGCAATCTCACGAATCAGCTCAATGATCAAGAATGACCTCAGCCTACTTGGCGTGGAATTTGACTCGTGGTTCAGTGAACAAACACTACATCACAGCGGAGAAGTAACCGCAGCCTTGAAGGCATTGAAAGCACATGATGGTGTCTACGAACTTGAGGGCGCAATCTGGCTCAAGACTGAGGAAAACCGTGGAGTAAAGGACTCTGTCCTCATACGCAGCGACGGCCGCCCAACCTATCTCATGGTTGATATCGCTTATCATATCAACAAACATCGACGAGGGTTTACCCATGTGATCGATGTACAGGGAGCCGATCACCAAGTGGAACAATCTTGCATGCGAGCAGCAATGCACATACTTGGTTATCCGGAGGACTTCTTAGACTATGCTGTACATCAATTTGTTAGTATCAAAGAACACAAGAAAACGACCAGGATGTCTACACGTGCCGGGAAGTTCATTCTACTGAAAGATCTTCTGAACGAGCTAGGGCCCGACGTGGTCCGCTATTTCATGGTTGCGCGCAAACCAGCAAGCCATCTGGAATTCGATATGGATCTAGCACGCACACAATCCCTTGACAACCCCCTCTACTACATTCAATACGCTCATACACGTATCGCATCCATTTTTCGCAGGGTTGGCTCACCTGCCATGTCTCCACAAGTAGATCTCAGCCGACTAGAGAAAAGAGAAGAGCTTGATCTTATCAAGCAACTAGATCGCTTTCCAGAGATGCTGCAACAGGCAGCATTCGAGTTCTCGCCACATCTAATTACAGACTACGCATTGACGCTCGCTCGTGCTTTTCATGCCTACTATGACTCCTGTCGTGTTCTTGGCAACCCTGAACGACTGACTACTGCTCGTCTAGCTCTCTTGCGTGGAGTGCAGATTGTAGTTCGCCGTAGCCTGCAACTTCTTGGACTCTCAATCCCTGAGGAGATGTGATGACCTGGACGGATCGGTTGAGAAATGGCCTAGAGCAGACTCGAAATCGACTTACTGATTCCATCACTCAGGCACTCGGGCAAGGAGGGAGGCTGGATCAAGAGGAACTGGAAAGGATTGAGGAGATTCTCATCTCCGCTGATGTCAGCGCCCCTATCGCCACAGAGCTTGTCGATGAGCTCTCCAGCTACAGAAAAACCAGACTTATAGACAGAGAAGAGGTACTTGCTATACTCAAAGAGGGCATCAAGAGCCGGTTGTCTGGTTATGAACGATCACTTTCATTGCGCAACGACTCCCAGCCAACCGTGATCCTTGTCGCTGGAGTAAACGGCTCAGGAAAAACGACCACAATAGCCAAGCTTGCTGCACATCTACGAGAACAGGACCCCACCATGCCAATCACCTTCGCAGCCGCTGATACCTTCCGTGCAGCAGCGATCGACCAGCTCGATATTTGGGCAGACCGGGTAGATGCGGACCTGATAAAACACCGTATCGGAGCCGATCCATCAGCCGTTGTATTCGACGCACTTGAGCATGCCCGCCGCCGCCGAGGAGTGTTATTTATCGATACGGCTGGCCGCTTACACACCAAGCATAACTTGATGGAAGAGCTGCAAAAGATCAACCGAACCGTCGTGAAAAGGCTTGGCCATAAGCCTGATGAACGGCTTCTAATTCTCGATGCTACTACGGGTCAAAATGGAATCTGTCAAGCAACTTCTTTCCACACAGCAATTGACCTTACCGGAGTTGTTCTGACGAAATTAGATGGAACATCCAAAGGAGGAATAATACTCACTATCCAGAAACAACTGGCCCTTCCAATCATGTACATTGGAGTGGGAGAGACTAAGGATGATTTGCACGAGTTCGTATCCGATCAGTTCGTGGATGCTCTCTTTTCCACCTAAACAACCCGATTGCGATGCGTTACAGACCGTGGAGGTACAACTTAATGAAACACATCTTTTTTTTCAACAAAGGAGAGAGCGAGGGCAATTCCTCGATGAAGGAACTTCTTGGAGGCAAGGGTGCAAACCTCGCCGAGATGGCAGGGCTGGGGATCCCTGTCCCACCGGGCTTCACTCTGTCTACCGAAGTCTGCCGCTATTACGATGAGCATGATGGATCCTATCCCGACAGCTTGAGCGAGGAGCTCAAGGGGAACATGGGTAGGCTTGAGAAGGCAACTGGAAAAAGGTTTGGGGATCCGTCCAATCCTTTGCTTGTGTCGGTTCGCTCCGGAGCCGCAGTCTCCATGCCCGGGATGATGGATACTGTCCTGAATCTTGGCTTAACGGATGAGACGGTAAAAGGGCTCGTCGCCAAGGGCGGGAACGAGCGGTTCGCATACGATTCCTACCGTCGGCTTCTACAGATGTATGGAGATGTAGTATTAGGTCTGAGACCGCAGAGCGAAACAGACATTGATCCATTCGAAAAAATCCTTGGTACGATGAAGGCAAGGAAAGGTGTCAAGCTTGACACCGAGCTTGATGTATCTGACCTGAAAGAGCTTGTTACACTCTACAAGGCCACGATTAAAGAACAGCTCCACGTAGAATTCCCTCAAGATCCAGCCAAGCAACTATGGGGAGCAATCACTGCGGTGTTCAAATCATGGAACAATCCCCGTGCAATTAAGTATCGAGAGATCAACGAGATCCATGGACTGATCGGAACCGCAGTAAATGTGCAAGCAATGGTGTTCGGAAACATGGGAGAAAGATGTGGAACCGGTGTTGCATTTACGCGCAATCCGGCAACTGGGGAAAACCTATTCTACGGCGAATACCTAATGAACGCTCAAGGAGAAGACGTTGTCGCCGGAATTCGTACTCCACAACCAATAGAGACTCTAAGAAATGTTTTCCCCAAGGCATACAGCGAACTTACAGCTATTCGCGAGAAACTAGAAGATCACTATCACGACATGCAGGATGTTGAGTTTACTATTCAGGACGGTAATCTGTATATGTTGCAGACCCGCACCGGAAAGCGAACTGCTGCAGCCGCTGTTCGTATGGCAGTAGAAATGGCGCAAGATGGAACGATAGGCAAAGAAGAGGCACTACTTAGAGTCACGCCTAAGCATATCGACCAACTCCTTCATCCTACCTTTGACCCACAAGAGGAACAAAAAGCCACACAACTAACCAAAGGTCTTCCGGCAAGCCCTGGTGCAGCAACTGGAGCGGTTGTCTTTTCTGCAGAAGAAGCGGAAAAAGCTGTACAAGAAGGGAAAAAAGTTGTTCTAGTACGAGTTGAAACATCTCCGGAAGATATCGGTGGAATGCATGTAGCTGAAGGGGTCCTTACCGCCCGCGGAGGTATGACCAGCCATGCAGCGGTAGTAGCACGTGGAATGGGCAAGTGTTGTATTGCTGGTGCTGGTGAGATTGCAATTGACTACAACACTGCAACCGTCTCTGTTGGCGGACATACTATAAACAGAGGAGACCCGATCAGTCTGAATGGATCAACTGGTGCTGTCTACCTTGGAGAGATTCCGACAATTGCTCCGGAGCTATCTGGGGACTTTGGAACCCTCCTTACATGGGCTGATGAGATCCGCCGTTTGGGTGTGCGTGCCAATGCTGATACACCACAGGATGCCGCGACAGCGGTCAAGTTTGGAGCAGAGGGAATCGGCCTCTGTCGCACAGAGCACATGTTCTTTGAAGAAGGAAGAATCATCGCCGTACGTGAGATGATCCTTGCCGATAATGAAACCGGCCGTAGAGAAGCGCTAAACATACTTCTCCCTATGCAGAGAAGTGACTTTGAAGGACTTTTCCGCGCAATGGAAGGACGCCCCGTGACAATTCGTTTCCTCGACCCTCCGTTACACGAGTTTCTCCCTCACGACGAGGAAGGGCAGCGCGAGGTTGCGCAAGTGATAGGGGTATCGGCCGAACAAGTGAGGGAAAAGGTCGATGCTCTCCATGAATTCAATCCGATGCTCGGCCATCGCGGCTGCCGACTCGGAATCACTTACCCTGAAATCTCAGAGATGCAGGTACGAGCAATTATGGAGGCAGCGTGCAATGTTCAGGCGGAAGGCATTGCTGTCCTTCCTGAGATTATGGTACCACTCGTCGGGAGCATAAAAGAGCTCAGCTTGCAACGCGAGCTAATCGAGCGCATCGCAACGGATGTACTAACTAGAAGAGGATTAAGTAAGAACGATATCCCTTACATGATTGGAACAATGATTGAGGTTCCACGAGCAGCGATCACCGCTGACGAAATCGCGCAAGAGGCAGAGTTCTTCAGCTTTGGCACAAACGATCTCACTCAGATGGGATGTGGATTCTCCCGCGACGATGCCGGAAAATTCTTGAAAGACTACGTTGCCAAAGGAATCTACGCACACGATCCGTTCCAAGTCCTCGACCAGAACGGAGTAGGCAAGCTAGTAGAAATGGCATGTAAACTCGGCAGAAAGACACGCCCTGATATTGAGCTCGGAATATGTGGAGAGCATGGAGGAGAACCATCTTCCATCCAGTTTTGCCACAGGATTGGACTAGACTATGTAAGCTGCAGCCCTTACCGTGTCCCGATTGCTCGCCTTGCGGCAGCGCAAGCGGCGCTCGAAAACAAGTAAGAATAAGACAAAACTGAACAAACGACCACGAAGGCCGGGAGAAATCCCGGCCCTGTTTATTCTGCAACAACTCCTACGAGCAACCCAAGCGCAATGCAAAGGGCGCAAGCAATTGCTGGGGTCCCAAGCCATCCGAACAAAACCCGTAGAAGAACACGGGTATTAATTGTCCGCGTTCCTTTCACAAGACCAATTCCTACCACTGCGCCCACTACAGCCTGGGAAGCAGAAACAGGAACTCCTATGACGGCATACACATTTAGAGTAATTGCCTCCGCCAAGATGACAACTAGCGAGGCAAATGGGTCCAGTGGGACGATGCGGCTTCCCACAGTGTGGATCACGTTCCTGCTAAATGTAAGAATCCCTATTGCAATTGCTATGGATCCAATCAGTGCAGCGGTAAACTTTCCAGTAACGCCAGCAGTTACGTAAACACCGGTTACATTGGCTACATTGTTTGCCCCCAGAGAATACGCACCGTAACAAGTAACAAGAGCAAGCCCCCAACGAATCAAGCGATCATGTGTAGAGAAGCGACCAAGCGCAGTTGTTGGATAGAGAGAAGCAAGTTTGTAAGGAATATAGGCAGCAATTAGACCTCCAACCGGAGTAAGAATCCACGAGATGAATATCTTCATAAGTGGCTGAAAATCGACCCCTTCTCTAAGCAGGCTTCCCCCAATAATAGCCCCTACTGTTGCCTGTGTGCATGAGATAGGAAGGCCCAGGAGAGTCATCAAGACAACTGTGCCTCCGGCAGCAAGCATAATGATGAAACTCGACATCAAGGTTTGTGTGCCGATGGCTCCATAGGTGTCAAAGCCGCGGCTGCCGGTAAAGATAGCGCCAAGGATGACAAAAAACGAAGCAAGCCCTGCAGCTGTCCAGAATCTCAGTGCTCTGCTTTCCACCGCTGGACCAAACAGGTTGGCTGCATCGTTTGCGCCTAGCCCCCAACCCATAAACCCACCTGCAAGTAATGTCCACATACTATGACTCTACCCAACCTTTCATTATTTGAGCCCATAGTCTATAGCTACAAATAGCCACATTTCAAGCAGTGGTCGTCTATTGTTGGCTTTGTGCTATCAGGATACCCAGCTATAGAACATCCTTTATAGCTCCTCCCGGTTAAGGCAAGGTAACCCAGAGAAAGACTCACCAGCTTAGCCTCTCGTAAAGACGGTGAAGCAGTGAAGGGTAAACAGTGATGTGTAAGGAGTGAAACCTAAGCTAAGCTCTCACAGTTGATGGTTTAAGCTGATCACTGATAGCTGACAACTCCTTCTGGATCTTGGCGTCTTGAGTGAGTGAAACGAACGGGCGAGAGAAAACGCTCTGTGTCAGAAGGAGATTCTTATTGCACCCCTCACCTCAGAGTAGGACCATCAATTACTTGTCAGCGACTCAAATTTCTGAGCGAGGGCCTGTTCCACTGACTTAGGAACAAAAGACTCAATCTCTCCACCAAAGCGCTTCACTTCTTTAACGATAGAAGAAGAAAGAAAGCTATAGGAAACAGCTGTCATGAAAAAGACAGTCTCAATATCGCAGTCCAGGTCGCGGTTTGTGAGAGCCATCTGAAACTCATAATCAAAATCCGAATTCGCACGCAGACCACGCACAATCGCCTGTACACTGTAGGCCTTGGCACAATCAATCAATAGGCCATCGTAACCGATCACCTTTACTCCACAGATGTTGGACTCAGCAAGTGCACTCTCAGCAATCCTTACACGCTCGGATGCAGAGAAAAGCGGTTTTTTGCGTGGATTAGCTACTACAGCAATTACCAGACTATCGAATAACCTTGTTGCCCGCCGAACAATATCAATATGTCCATAGGTAATCGGGTCGAAACTCCCTGGGTAGATGGCATTGAATAAAGTCATGTCAAAACGATTCTATTCTAAATCTTCAATTCCCACAACATCAGATGTACGTGGGCCAATCACCGCCAGATTCATGGAATCATCCTGCATATGCTGCTTCAAGGCTCGCCAGGCATCCTTTTCGGAAACAGCCTCCAGGAGAGCAATTGTTTCATCTAGGGAAAGTATTTCCATGGCATTTACTGCAGCGTATCCTAATCTGAGCATAGAATTGTAGTTTGTTTCTGAGCTTAAGACTAAACCTCCGCACAGTTTTCTCTTAGCCAACATAATATCATCGCTCGCTATCCCTTTAGAATTCAAGCAATCGATTTCCCTTCTTATCACTCCTACAACTTCGGCTACTGTCTCTGGTGCAGTGGCAGCATAGATGATCCAGGTACCTGTATCAGAGTAACAAGCAACATCACTGAAAACGGAATAAGCCAGCCCAAGTTCCTCGCGAATAGCGCGGAACAGACGCGAGCTCATTCCACCTCCAAGAACTGTATTTGCCACCTCCATAGGAAAACGGCTGTCGTCAGCAGCAGCTACTCCAGGAAAACCTAAGTAGATATGAGACTGACCAGTACTACGCTCGTGAAATGCACGTCCACTCATCATCCGCGGGGCTACCCGCTCAGTAACAGAAACATCAGTGGACGAGCCATTAGTCAATCGCTTCGCCATTGCAAATACCTTTTCGTGCTCAACCGTCCCACACACAACGAGAATCATATTCTTGGGCTGATAGAAAAGACGATACTGTCCATCGATCTCTCGGCGAGTTACGCGTCTGATCACCTCATGCCTTCCTAAGACTGAAGAACACAGATGATGTTTATCTTTCCACAAACCTGCCGCAAACAAATCGTATGCTAGTTGCTCTGGATCATCATCATGCCCACGAATCTCCTCAAGAACTACCTTCCTCTCGCGCTTAATCTCCTGTTCATCGAATCTAGGATTTTGTACTAGGTCAATGAGAAGTTGTAGCGCAAGGGAAAAACTATCGCTTGGAACACTGGCGTAGTAAAGACTGTGTTCCTTTCCTGTGGCTCCGTTTAGATACCCGCCAATTGCATCAATCTCTCGAGCGATCTGTTCTGCGCTACGGGTCGCTGTTCCGCGAAACAACAAGTGCTCAATAAAATGTACCAACCCAGGAAAAGCATCCGGATCATCGCGGCTTCCCGCTCTGACCCAGACACCCATACTTACCGTTCGAGAGGACAACCTCTCTTCCACCAAAACCTGTAGCCCGTTTTCAAGCCTACAGGAAAAAGCACCATCATAAAGAGATCTCTTCACCAACGGTCCTCGAAATCAAGTACCTTCGTGTCTTTCTCCTCTTCTGTGGGAATGATCCGGCGCAGCTTGTAACGACCACGCTCGTCGATCTTCAACACTTCAACAGTCACTCGGTCTCCCGTTCTTACTACATCCTCCACACGTTTGACGTAATTATCTGAGAGTTCGGAGATGTGTATCAGTCCAGTAATATCGGAGCCCAATTCGACAAATGCTCCATAGTCGGTAGTATTAGCAACCGTTCCTTCAATAATCGCTCCAACTTTGATTCTGCTTTCAGGCTTTGCGGGTTTTCCTCTTCGCTTTACCTTACCTGAGGTCTTAGTCCTCTCTTGTCCGGAAGATTCACCTTCGTCTTCCACGCGTCTGAGGTCGGGACGCCCCATCTTGTCCTCTCCAATTACCTCAACTGTAATCTCATCACCCGGCTTTACAATATCGCGAACATTGTCAACGTAACCAGAAGCAAGATTAGAAACGTGGACTAACCCTTCGGAACCATTCTTCAATTCAACAAATGCCCCGAAATCAACAACGCGTGTGACTTTAGTTACGATTACTGTCCCAATCTCCAGCTCGGAGGTAAGATCCTCGATCCATTCCTGTGCAGCAGCAACTGCTTCGGAGTCAACACCGGCTAGTGTTACCCTCCCATCATCATCAATATCAATAGTGGCACCGGTCTGCTCAATAATCTTACGAATTGTTTTTCCACCAGGCCCAATCACTGCACCAATCTTTTCCACTGGAATGTCGATTGTCACCACCCTTGGAGCAAATGAGGAAAGGTGTTCTCTCGGAGCGGGAATTGCTCTCGCCATTTCATCAAGAATAATCAACCGGGCGTGTTTAGCCTTGGACAACACTTCGCGAATAGTTTCCTTGCTAATGCCACCAACTTTAGCATCGAGCTGAAACGCGGTAACGCCGTCATATGTTCCGGCAACCTTGAAGTCCATATCGCCATAGTGATCTTCATCACCGATGATATCCGTGAGAATCACACGTTTCTTGGAGATAGGGTCTTCGACCATCCCCATAGCAATCCCTGCAACTGCCTTCTTGATCGGCACTCCTGCATCCATCATAGCAAGGCATCCACTACACACGCTTGCCATGGACGAAGAACCGTTTGATTCCAAGATCTCTGACACGATGCGAATTGTGTATGGAAAGTCTCCTTCACCAGGCACAGCGCTACGTAAAGCACCTTCTGCCAGGCTTCCATGTCCAATGGATCGTCGGCTGGGCCCACGCAGGGGGGCTACTTCACCTACCGAGAAAGGAGGAAAATTGTAATGGAGCATAAATCGCTTGCGCCCCTCTTTCATCATCTGGTCAATGATCTGCTCATCACTACGGGAAGCGCCAAGGGTAACAACCCCAAGGCTTTGTGTCTCACCTCGAGTAAACACTGCGGAGCCGTGCGCCCGTGGAAGACTCCCAACTTGACAACTAATCGGGCGCAAATCATCTGGTCTACGGCCATCGATTCGTTCACCTCGTTCCAGAATCCCTTCCCTCATGTACGCCTTGTAAAACCCATCTACTAGGCAAGATATACGCCGTTCCAGGTTTGTCCTCTCCTCTGCCGGAAGCTCTTCGGTAATAATCGTCTCAATTGCCTGCTCTCGGAGTGAGGCTACAAAATTATTCAATTCTTGCTTGATCGAAAACCCATGCGTCGATGGAAATTGAGGACAAACAATGGACTGAACTCGCTCCCGCAAGACAACATCCTCAATTACAGGAGTAAACTCCGCTTTTCTCGGTTGAATTCGATCAACAAATTTATCCTGCAGGGCCAGCAGCTCTTGAATTGCACGGTGTGCAAGATCAACTGCCTCTACTACCTCTTCTTCGGAAAGTTCCTTCATGTGCCCTTCCACCATTGTCACTGTCCTCTTGGTTCCAACAACGGTGATTTCCACCCCATTCTCTTCCTGCAATGTTGCTTCAGGATTTACAACCAACCTTCCATCCTGTAATCCAATCCTTACCCCAGCTACCGGTCCTCCAAATGGCACTTCTGAAATCATCAGAGCCGCAGAAGCACCAAGAATAGCCAGAATACCTGGATTGCAATCGGGCTCCACAGACAAAACGGTTGCTACAATCTGTATCTCATCGTCGTATCCGTCGGGGAAAAGCGGGCGGATTGGCCGGTCGATCATGCGAGCACTTAGCGTTGCTACATCACTTGGCCTCCCCTCTCGCTTAAAAAAGCCACCGGGGATCTTTCCTGCAGCATAAAACCGTTCTTCATAATCAACACGCAATGGGAAGTAGTCAAGGTTCCTCTTGTTTTCCCGGTGGGTTACACTCACCAACACACGTGTGTCACCATATATGGCCAGCACCGCTGCATCTGCTTGCTTTGCCAGTTGCCCTGTTTCAAGGGCAAGTTCTTTTCCACTAAACTGTACACTTTCTCTAACTAACATTTATCTTATACTCCTCTTATGCCCAGTTGTTGAATCAGATCCTTATATGCTGCAAGATCTTGATTCTTTAGATACTTCAGCAAGCGACGGCGTTGGCCGACCATCTTTCGCAGACCTCGCTGCGAGCCAAAATCCTTCTTATGCACATTCAAGTGTCCTGTTAACTGGGCAACACGCTCCGTTAAAAGTGCAATTTGTACGCTTACTGATCCGGTATCTTTCTCATTTTTCCCGTACTTACGGATTATTTCTTCTGTCCTTTCACATGTAAGGCTCATCTGCCCTCCCTTTGTTCCCTAATCCCAAGCGAGGGATACCCCTTCTCCCAGGATTGGAAACCTATTCAGTTCTTATACCTGTCTGCCAGGTGAGTATGCGCATTGATCAACCCCGGGATCGCCAATTTACCGGTTCCGTCTATTAACACATCACATTCAGTTGTTGACAAATCTTCTTTGGTAATGGAAGAGATTTTGGTATCATCAATCTGGAGGTTCACGTTTTCAGCTACAGAGATTCCCTCAGTAACTACTGCAACATTTCTAAGGACTATGCGCATCTAACCTTCTTGCTCGTTTTTTATCCCGTTCACAAGATATAAAGTATACCCATACTCACTAGAGTTCGCAAAGTCATTTTCGCGACTTATTACTCCTTGCCTAACACAGCACAATGCGGTTATTATATTACAGATCACCAAATATGAGACAACAGAATATGACACATAAGAATAAAGGACAAAAGCTTGGGAAATGGGCAGAAGATATTGCATGTGGGTTTCTTCGTAAACATGGATATGCAGTCATCGAACGCAACTGGTATTCTCGCTTCGGAGAGATAGACATTATTGCCCGTGACAAAGGGACCCTTGTATTTGTCGAAGTTAAGATGCGCACAAGTTCAGGGTACGGCGATGCAAGAGAAGCGGTCACTTTCTGGAAATGCAAGCGAATTATTACCACAGCAAAGGCTTACTTGAGGATGACCAGATCTGAGTTACCAGCCCGATTCGACGTAGTAATAGTTGAGAGCAAGGGGATTTCGCTTTACCAGGACGCATTCCAAGTTGAGGACACATGTTCGCACGGCTTTTGAGCGGCGTGGTAGTTGGGATCGACGCAAGAATAGTGGAAGTACAGTGCGATGTGGCGGGCGGTCTTCCCAGATTTCAGGTTGTGGGGCTACCAGAAAAAGAGGTAACCGAAAGCCGTGAACGGATTCGCAGCGCCATAAAGAATTCGGGCTATTCATTCCCACCAAGTCGAATTACCGCCAATCTCGCTCCAGCTGATCTACGCAAAGAAGGCGTTGGATTCGACCTGGCAACCGCTCTAGGGATCCTTGTGGCATCCGGCCAACTCTCTCCTTGTCCGGGGCGTTACTTGCTCCTTGGAGAACTCTCCCTGAATGGTGAGGTACGAAGTGTGCGCGGGGTTCTACCGATCACCTTGATGGCAGCTCAAGCAAAAATGGATGGGATAGTTCTGCCAAAGGACAATGCCCGTGAAGGAGCCCTCATCGACGACATTGCCGTTTATCCTGTGCGCACACTCACTGAAGCAGCTGAAGGACTTTCTGGCAAGCTCACCTTACCCAGATTTGAAATGGATCGCACCGAAGTTATGGCAAGAGCCTTCAAGCAACCCTCCATAGATATGTCTGATATAAAGGGACAAGAGCAGGCCAAACGTGCACTTGAGGTGGCGGCAGCAGGCGAACACAATCTATTGATGATCGGCCCTCCCGGAGCGGGAAAAAGCATGCTA
>Ga0315545_1001875_pt1 | contig 19818 bp, 22 predicted proteins | sample SalMarSW160210MG_FD_203096 | JGI IMG/M metagenome (GOLD analysis project Ga0315545, IMG submission 203096) | Salt marsh sediment microbial communities from the Plum Island Ecosystem LTER, Massachusetts, United States - Salt Marsh Sediment SW1602-10 ...
ATTCTAAGGTTCCCGACTCCCTGGTTTAACTGCGGGAATTCCTTTTTTACATAAAGGGCATTCCTCGGGAAGATAAGTCTTTATGTCTACAGTCAGGAGCTTTTCGGTCTTTATTCCAAAATCTACTTTCCCTCCGCTTCGATCAATTAATACGCCTACCCCTACCACTTTTCCCTGCCTTGAGTTTACTATATCTATAACCTCTCTTACCGAACTTCCGGTGGTAGTAACATCTTCTACTACCAAAACTTTTTCTCCCTGGATTATTTCAAAACTCCGCCGTAGGGTCATCTTGCCATTTTCTCTTTCGGTAAAGATTGCTCTCACCCAGGGTCCTAATACTCGTGCCATCACATGAGCCATAATAATTCCCCCGATTGCCGGTCCGACAATGACATCAATATCATCTCCCCTAAACTTCTTCCCCAGTTCACTGCATAAATTATGCATAAATTCAGGATGCTGCATGACCTGAGCACATTGGATATAGGTATCACTGTGAACTCCCGAGGTTAATTTAAAATGCCCTTTCTGGACAGCCCCGGCCTGTTCAAATCTCTTCATGACCTCTTCTGTTTTAATAATCATCTTTTAATTTCCCTCCATCTCTTTTAATATTTGTTTTGCAGCCTCTACCGGATTAGCGGCATTTCTTATCGGCCTTCCTACTACCAAAAAATTAGCCCCTAATTTTATAGCTTCCTGAGGAGCCATTACTCTTTTCTGATCATCGGAAGATTGGCCTGCAGGACGTATCCCAGGAGTTAAAATTACAAAATCTTCTCCACAAGCCTTTCTTATCTCCTTAATCTCCCAGGAAGAAGCTACCACTCCATCAAGACCGGAAGCTTTAGCTAATTTAGCCAGATGAACTACTTGTTCTTCCAATCTTTTTATTATGCCTATCTCTTTTTCCAAAATTTCCTGATTAATACTGGTAAGTAAGGTTACTCCTAAAATGATAGGTTTTCTAATAGCCAGTTCTTGGCTGATTTTTGCAGTGGCTTCAGCCGCTGCTTTCATCATTTCATATCCCCCGGAGGTGTGGACATTAAAAATAGAAACTCCTAATTTAGTAGCTACTTCTGCTGCCCGAGCCACAGTATTGGGTATATCATGAAATTTTAAATCTAAAAAAACTTTTCCCCCTTTTTTATTTACCATGTCGACTACCTTGGGTCCCTCAGCAGTAAATAGTTGGTTTCCAATTTTAAAGGCTCCCACATAATCAATTAATCCACCCACCAATTCCTCTGCTTTTTTAAAATCGTCTACATCCAGAGCCAGAACCAACCTTTCTCTCGCCGTTAAATCCATCTTCTCTCCCCCTATCTTTTTTATATTTTCATACTTCCCACTAATTCATTGACATCTTTAATATTATTTTCTCTTAGATATTTTTCTATCCCTTCTATTATTTCAATCGTTATCCGAGGATTTACAAAATTCGCCGTTCCTATCTCTATTGCCCGGGCTCCGGCAATGATAAATTCCAGGGCATCCTCAACTTTTATTATCCCCCCTATCCCGATTACCGGTATGTTTACTGTCTGAAATACCTGCCAGACTAACCAGAGGGCTACCGGCTTTACCGCTGGACCGGACAGACCGCCACTAATATTAGCTAATTTAGGTTGGCGAGAATCAATATCTATTGCCATTCCTACTAAAGTATTTATTAGAGATAGAGCATCTGCTCCTGCTTCTTCGGCAGCTTGCGCAATGGTTTTGATATCGGTAACATTAGGCGTTAATTTTACAATAAGTGGAAGAGGGGTAGTTTTTCGAATACTATTGATTACTTTATAAGTTGCTTCAGCATCTGTTCCCCAGGCCATACCTCCTTTTTTCACATTGGGACAAGAAATATTGACCTCCAGACCGGTCACTCCCATATCCTTGGAAACTTCTCCCAGCCTTTCGGCTAATTCTACGTATTCTTCTATGGTATCTCCGGAAATATTTATAATCACCGGAGTATTGAATTTTTTTAAATAAGGTAATTTTTCTTTAATTAACCTGTTGACTCCCACATTCTGTAAGCCGATAGAATTAAGCATCCCCGAAGGGGTCTCTATAACCCGGGGAGGTGGATTCCCCATCTTTGGTTTTAGAGTAATTCCCTTTAATACCATCGCTCCCAACTTATCTAAATCAATGAAGGGAGAAAATTCTTCACCATAACCAAAAGTCCCCGAGGCAGTGATCACCGGATTTTTTAACTTCATTTCGGCTATTTGCACTTCTAAATTAGGTTTATCAATCATCCCAGATCACCTCACTTCCTGTGAAGACGGGTCCATCTACACAGACTCTCTTGTATTCATATTTAACTTTGTATTCTCTTTTATCCTTAGTTTTTATCTTGCAGACACACCCCAAACAGGCACCTATCCCACAAGCCATCCGTTCTTCCAGAGATACCTGGTAATTAATATTTGTCTGTAAAGCGATTTCACTAATCCTTTTTAACATAGGTTTTGGCCCACAAGCAAATATCTGATCGGCTAACCATCCTTCTCTAATTATTTTTTCTAATAAATCAGTAACTAAACCCTTATACTGATAACTTCCATCATCAGTAGCAACCTCTACTTTTGCCCCCAGAATTTTAAAGCTTTCCTCCCCTATAACCAGCTCTTTCTTCAAGGCACCTATCAAAACTCCTACCTCTTTGCCTTGTCTGATAGATTCTTCGCACAAAGCCAGTAAAGGGGCAACTCCTATTCCTCCTCCTACTATCATAATTTTCCTGCTTTCGGGATAGATATTAAAACCATTACCGATAGGACCCATGATATCTAAATCATGTTCAATGGTTTTATTCGCTAATAATTTTGTACCCTCTCCTATTATCTGGAATAGAATAAAAATTTCTCCTTTTTCTTTATCTATTCGGTGAATACTTAAGGGGCGGCGCAGCAGGGGGTAATTATCTTTACTGCATTTAATATGAATAAATTGTCCGGGGAGGGCATCTTGAGCAATTTCTGGAGCTTTTAAGCTCATCAAATAAATATTAGGAGCAACTTTTTCTTTGGATAAAATCTTTACTTTACTATTATAAATAAAACTCACCTTCTTTCCTTTGATTTCCCAATTGGCCAATTAGCCAATTCACCCATTAAATTAGTCGATATGATATGCGATATACGATATACTAATTTATATATCTTTTATCACTATTCCCACTTGGTCTTCCCCGTCTACCTCGTTTAATTTAACCTTAACTATTTCTTTCTTGGAAGTAGGAATATTTTTACCGATATAGTCTGCTCGAATAGGAAGCTCCCGATGCCCTCTATCAATCAACACAGCTAACTGAATCATCTGGGGTCTTCCTAAATCCACTATGGCATCCATGGCTGCCCTTATAGTCCTTCCGGTATAAAGAACATCATCAACCAGCACTATTTTCTTCTGAGAAACATCGAAAGATATTTCTGTTTTAAGCACCAGCGGTTGGCGGGCAACCAAGGACAAATCATCCCGATAAAGAGTTATATCTAAAGTTCCTACCGGGATCTCTTCTTTTTCTATTTTAAAAATTTCCTGTGCCAATCTTTTAGCCAGGAAAACTCCCCTGGTTCTTATCCCCACAAGGACTAAATCAGCTACCCCCTTATTTTTTTCTACTATCTCATGGGCAATTCTTACCAGAGTCCTCTCAATATCGTTTTCCCTCATCACCACAGCCTTTTCGTGTATATCCACTTTTTTATGCCTCCTTTTCTGCCTATCATATATTTAAACAAAAACCCCCTTCCAATCAACTTTGGCTGATAAGGGGGCAATAAGCATTCCTTACCAACCTCACCGGACTGATGTTAAAGGAAGTCATATTTTATTATATAATAAAATATCCTCTTATTAATCACTAATAAGAGGATATAATTTTCTCTTTTATCCCCTTATTAGTCTCTCTGAACCAATTTAAAAGGGCAACTTATAATTTGTTTTTATAATAATATATTAAAATTCTACAGTAGTCAAACAATTTTTGTACAATTTTTGTACATTGTTATTTAATAAATGATTTCAATTTTTCGTCGCTTTCTAAAAGCTACGCTAGTTTCTAATATCAATCGTTTCTATTTATAATTTGGATCTTATTGTTATTGCAAGAGTAAGTATCTTTTCCGATATTCGGTTCTTTGCTTAGTTAAAATACCTAACTTCTTCATAATAATGATTTTCTAATATTTTCTCCGTGTTTTTTTAACCATTCATAAACTATCTTCCCTTCACTGGGCAAACTAAAATCTTTAACTCCCAATTCAATATATTTTTGAAGATCTTCTATTTTATAATCAATAGAACCTATTTCTACGCGGGGACGGATTCCCTTTTCTAAGGCTGTATTAAGGATCTTTAACTCAGCCTCTTCTACTTTTGGATGATTACGCTGCCCTGGATATCCTAAACTTAAAGAGTAATCACCAGGACCAAATTGAACCATATCTATCCCTTTTACAGAAAGAATTTCTTCTAAATTATCAACGGCCTCTTTTTTTTCAATCATTAAAGCCACTACAGCCTCATCCATTGCCTTTACGTATTCTGTAGAACCAGCTTCAACATAATATCCAACATTCCTACGATTAGCTGACCCATTAATCCCTTTGGTTTTAGGAGTTTCTGCTCTTACAATACGAACACATTCTCTGGTATCCTCAACGGTTCTAATCTCGGTAAAAAGAATATTTTGTATCCCCGAGCCCAAGGCTCTCTGGGCAATAAAAGTCCTATTATTTTGATCGACTTTCATCATCGATGACATATCAAAAAGCTCAACTGCCCAGGCAAAATTTTCTAAATCATGTAGGTCCCAAGAGGAATATTCTCCTAAATATTCTACATAATCAAATATCCCGGTATGCTCTATGATTTCAACCATTCCCGGCCATACACCTAAAAGACGAGTGCCAACCGTTGGCTTGCCAGCTTTTAGTAATTCTCTAAGCTTATTCTTTTTCATTTTAATTCCTCCCACATTTCTTAAGCTGATATTTTTTTGGATTATTAGCGGGGTATTTTGGTTTTTTACCTTCCAAAATTCGAATAATGTCTTCTACAATCATAGCCATTTTTTCCATAGCGTCTTTAGTATTTCCAGCTGAATGCGGAGTAACGACAACATTATTTAATTTAAATAAAGGATGATCTTTCGCTGGAGATTCCTTAACAAAAACATCAATTCCTGCTCCAGCTATTCTATTTTCTTTTAAGGTATCAATTAAAGCTTCTTCATCAACAATTGGACCTCTCGAAGTGTTAATAAAATAAGCGGTTTTTTTCATCAAAGCAAATTTTTCCTTATTAAAAAAATTCTCAGTATCCTTATTTAAGGGTAAAGTCAATATGATAAAATCGCTATTATAACAAATTTCTTCAACTGTGCTAAACTTAATTCCCAATTCTTTTTCAGCTTTATCCTTTCTTGTTCTACTAAAATAAGAAACTTCCATATCAAATCCTTTTTTACAAATCTCAGCAGTTCTATAACCTATCTTTCCCAAACCAATTATTCCCGCTTTTTTCCCAAATAATTCCTGTCCAACGAGATAATGCCCATAATCCCATTTACCTTCCCTTAACGCTTTGTCAACTTTTACTATAGGTTTTGCCACGGCCAACATTAGTCCAATGTTATGTTCCGCTACTGCTTCATAATTCGCATAAGGAGTATTCACAACATAGACTCCTAATTCTTCTGCACCTTTTACATCAATTGTGTCTAAACCCACTCCATGTCTACCAACCGCTTTTACCGTGGGGCATTGTATTAACATATTTTTAGTAATAAATCCTTTATCCCTTTTTATGACTGCATCTTTGTCAAATAAAGCTCTTATAATAGTATTGCTATCATATTTGTCTATATAGAAAATATCGGCTTTTTTCTTCAGAATGTCAATTCCCTTCTGATCAATATTTTCCAATAATAGAACTTTAAACTTTTTCATCATCATGATTACCTCTTCTTTAGTAAAACACTCTAATATATTCAGTTAATCATAAAAGGAATCTTTGTTTTTCCCTCACATTTTTATACCTATTTAATCGACTTACGAATAATTAAGAAATAGTAAAATACTGCAGTTAGAACTAAAAAGAAAATGCTATCCGGACTTGTAAAGAAAATCATCGGGCTTCCATGTCCTAAGGAAAGGCCTCGCCTTAAATAATCTTCCGCCATGGGTCCTAAAATAAAACCTAATAAAAAGCAAACAACCGGAAAATCTTGCTTTCTAAAAATATAAGCAATGACTCCCGTAATTAAAGCCATAAACATTTGAAGAATAGAAAACGTACTGACATAAGCTCCAACAATTGCTACTGTTGCAATGATGGCATATAAGATACCTCTATCTATTAAAGCTATTTTTATAAAATAAGGTCCAATTAAATAGATGCTTAAAGGTATTAATATCAAAGCACTTACGAATAAAGCAGCAAACATGGGAGCAACCAAATGAAATTGAGTGCTCATTAATTGGGGCCCGGGTTGTAATCCATTAATGATTAATACTCCTAATACAATAGCTGTGGTTGCATCTCCAGGAATACCAAAAGTTAACATCGGGACTAAAGCTCCACCACATACTGCGTTATTCGCAGCTTCAGCAGCAGCGATACCTTCTACTGTTTCCGAAGTACCAAATTTTTCAGGATGTTTTGAAGACCTTATCGCTTCAGAATACGCGATAAAAGAAGCCATTGAACCACCTGCCCCCGGAAGGACACCAATAAAAAAACCAATCAATGCATTTTTAATATATGCTCCTATCCCAATTTCCTTAATATCTTTCCATTTAGGAGTAAAATCTTTCCTTTTTAATTTATATTTGGTTTCGTCTATTTTTATACTGATTTCTTCTTTGCTTTTTTCAGCTTGGATTAATATTTCGCTAATGGCAAATGATCCAATAATTACCGCCATTAAGTCTATTCCTTCGACCAACACATCCATACCAAAAGTAAAACGGGCCACCGGTTTCATTAAGTCAATTCCTATTGAAGCAAACATAATCCCCAAAAAAGTTGCAATTGCACCTTTGGCTAAGGACTTTCGATTAATCAAAATGATAACCACAAGCGCAAAAAAAATCAAAGAAAACTTTCCAGGTGTCCTGATTAATAAAGCTAATTTTAGCGAAAAAGGGGCTATCAGCATTAACAAAATACTGCCAATTGTCCCACCTATCATTGAAGCAAAAGCCGCATGTCCCAAGGCTTTTGCCCCTTGACCATTTTGCATTAGCTTATTCCCTTCAATTGCGGTCATTACATTAGAGGGAGCACCGGGAATATTAATCGTTATTGCGGTAATACTTCCGGAATATAAACCGGCCATATAAATCCCCATACACATTACCAAAGCTCTAACAATATCCATGCTATAAGTTATTGGTAAAATTAAGGCAATAGCTAATGCAGAAGTGAGACCGGGCATTGCCCCAAAAAACTCACCAATAAAAAACCCTATGATTACATAAATAAAGATAGATGGATTTGATAATACAACAAACCCATTAAGTATGCCCTCTATATTTTCCATTAAAACATACCTCCCAATTTAGGTAGTCTTATCGCAAATATTTTTTCATATAATAAAAATATTAAAATAGCAATAATGACAGAGTAAATAATTTTTATGTACACACTTCTTTGTTTAGGACTAAAAATTGACACGATACTAAAAATATATAAAATAGAAGACAACATATAACCAAGTGATTTTAAAAGTAGAATATAAATAATGGTAAAAACGATAATTAATACAGGTTTACTTTTCTTCGTAAAATTAAAATTAATTATTTCCTTATCTTGTTTAAAAGAATGAACGAATAAATAAAGCGTAACAACATACATCAAACAAGAAATGACTATCGGGAAAAAATTAATATCAACCTGTCCTTTTTTAATTGGCGAACCCATACTAATAGCTTCAATCATATATATCGTATTCCAAATAAATAATGCAACGCAGATAAGCATTGTATTATTTATTTTTTGTTTAAAATTAAACAACTTATAACTACCCCCTATACAACATCAACCTTTACCCTTTATAAAGAGTAAAGGTTGATGTTGACTAGTTACTTATTTATTTCTCAATAATACCTTGCTCAACTAAATTGCCTAGAATTTCAAAATATTCGACTTGGGTATCAGCAGCCCATTTATTCACTTCTTCTCTACCTAACCATGCGGATGTTACGCCAATTTCATCAAGCCAATTTAAAAATTCATCTGTATGGTAAGCATCGTCGAATGTTTTTTCAAGCTTCGATAGAATATTTTCTGTAGTTCCAGCAGGAGCAGCAACTATAATAAAGCTCCCTACTTCTAAATCATAACCTAATTCTTTTAAAGTAGGCACATCTGTAAATTTTACATTTCTTGTTCCTGATAATTCTACCAAACCGCGAGCTTCACCTGCATTGATTAGTGGTGCAAAATCACCCAAACTGGTTAGGATGACTTCTACTTCTCTGGAAAGCAGTGCTTCTTTTTGCGGACCTGCTCCACCTGTATAGGAGATGATATTAAATTTAACACCTAACTTTTCTTGTAACTGCAAAGCGGCAATATGAGTCCTCGAACCCAATTCCTGAATACCTATGTTGATGCCTTCTGGGTTTTCTTTTGCTGCTTTTACGAGATCTTCAAAGGTTTTAAATTTTGAATCATTGTGAACCACTAAAGCATCAGCTTCACTGGTGAGTCGGCATAGTAAAGCTAAATTGTCTAAACTGTACCCTGGAACCAATTTTTTCCAAGGAACGGTAATAACGCTATCGTAAGTAAGGGTTCCAAGGGTATATCCATCAGGATTAGATTGCATAACGCTAAAAATACCGGTGCCACTCATTCCGCCTTCTATGTTTTCAACGTAAATAGAAACAGGGAGAGATTTTTCCGCTATTAGCGAAATTTTCCTGGTAATGGCATCTGTTCCTCCACCTGCACCCCACGGACAAATCATTCTAATATCCTTTTCGGGATATTCGGCAGCTATACTAACCAAGGTCACACCCAAAAACATCAAGAGAATACAAGTAATTATTAATTTTGATTTAAATTTCATTTTAAAATACTCCTTTTATTTTATTTAAATTTTTTACTTTGACTAATTTTAATCCATAAATAGTTTTTAACCTATAAAATCACCTCCTTAAATAGTATATTCACAATAATTTGCTACCTAAAAACAAAGCTAAGCCATATCGACCTTTTATTAATAATATTTATTTATTTAAAATTTTTTAATCAACGTAAAATCTCTAATTTTTATAGCTTCCGAGATTGATTTCATATTTTTTTATTTCCTATTTTATAAAACCTGCATACTGTGAAGCACTTCTTTTAATTTTTCTCGGGCTTCCTCGCTTAATGCTTCTACCGGTCTTAATGTACTGCCGACTTCAATTCCTAAAAGATTTAAACCTTCTTTTATAACCACAGGGAAACTTCCTAAACTAAAAGCCATACGTAAGGGAGCTAACTGAAATTGAGCCTTTAAAGCTTCTCGATAGTTGCCTTCTTGATACTCTTCATATATTTTTACTACAATTTGAGGGACAATATTGGCAGTAGACGCAATTGCCCCTTTGGCCCCGTAAGCTAAAAATCCATAGATCAAATTATCTCTGCCAGCTAAAACAGCAAAATCACCGCCGATTCCGCGAATATATTCAGTCCCTTGAGTCATATCACCACTACTATCCTTAATTCCTATAATGTTATCAATCTTACTAAGTTTGACCACTAAATCAACACTGAGATTGATTCCCGTCCGTCCAGGATTATTGTATAGAATGATGGGTAAATCTGTACTAGAGGCAATCGCCTGATAATGATTATACAATTCTTGATCATTCGGACTAATAAAGACCGGAGTAATTACTGACAGAGCATCAACTCTTATATCAGTAGCCAACTTGGTGAGGGAAATTGTTTCTTTGGTAGTGATGGCGCCGGTGCCGGCATAAATCGGAACCCTTTTATTGTTTGCCTCCATTACGGTCTCAATAATTTCTCTCTTCTGATCAAAACTAAGACCATACCATTCTCCGGTACTTCCCAGGGGAAATAGGCCGTGAACTCCGCCTTTTATTAGGTAATCTACCACTTTAAATATGGCCTTTTTATCTATATTTTCATCCTTATCTAAAGGGGTGATAATCGGGGGAATAATCCCTTTGGGTTGCATTTTCATTTCTTTACTCCCTTTTAATTATTCAATCTTTTTTAAACAAATATTATTTAACTTTTCAGAAAATAATGCCAGCCCACCATGATTTGCTTGCATTTGACCATCTGCTATTAAAGTTTGCATTATTTCCATTTACTTTTTTTGTTTTTGTATTAATCTTTTATATTTTTAATTTTAGATTTCCTCCCTGATCAAATTCCAATTTTCCCCAAGATAATTCATAGGAAATATTCTTTCTATCTTTTATTTCTTCCCATATTGGTTCTGATATATACATCTCATCAAGTTTTAATGTATTTTTTATGATAATAATTCTGGGAGGTATACCTGGTAAGTTCCATATAGTTTTTAAGCCTACTTCAATTGCTTCTTTATCTGTATCGAAGACTATCGGAATTCTTGCTCTATCGAGGAAGGTTGTAGTAATTGTGTTCATATTTGTTGCTTTAAAATCTATTTTTTCATATAAGCTCCTCGTGATCATATCAGCCATTCCTATCCCCAAAGCGTTTCCGTGAGTTTCTGGGGTTAAATCCAAAACCAATATCTTTTTAATTATGGGAGGATCATATTCCCCTGCTTTAAAATCTTTTATCCCACCAATTATGTTAGTATCCATCCCTGTACCACTTATATTTTTACCCATTTCTTGAATAATAAGAATATCTATGTTTTTTACCGGAAGTTTAGGTAATATCTGTTTGCATTCCCTTAGCAATTCTTTATCTATTCGGAAAAATTCTTCTGGTCTAGCTGCCACAATTTTCAGGGTTTGATCATAAGCATTTTCCAAAATACCAAAACCTGCTAAAATAGGTGCTTTTTTAAGGATTGCTCTAGCAAATTCGACCATATAATCTTGAATTCCTTTTACCCCCAAAGAATGTACTAATTTCGCACCTTGATGGTTACCTAATCCAACTGATAACATTTTGTGCAAACCGCTTTCAATTTCTGCCTTAAAGGCAGTATGAACTTTTACACGATTTACCACAATAATCCCATTAGCATTGTAAGCCATTTTATCGAAATACACTGGCAAACCATTTTCAAATTGATCCAATTCCACTGTCTCCATAGAAGCTTTTATTGGTACGCCCATACTTTCTTCTGTAATTCCATAATTAGCCAATATTTCTTTCTGCCCTTCAGCAGTAGCTCCACCATGAGACCCCATTGCTGTAACAAGAAAAGGTTTACCCTTTCTTTTTTTAACTTCCTCAATAATGACTTTCAATATTACTTGAATATTATCGATTCCTCTACTACCGGCAGTAACTGCAATTTTCATCCCTGGTTTGATTTTTTGATCTAATTGAATTCGGGAAAATTCATCTTTAATAGTCTCAGGAATATCTTTTAGATGTATATTATCAAAATTTTGATGAATTTTTCTTAATTGTAAATTGACATCCATAATGATAAACTCCAGTTTAACAATAAATTTAACAAAAATAATTTAAATTATAATTTTTCAAGGGCTGTTTTAATTCTTTCCATTCCTTCTTCAATATTTTTATAATTCGTCGTGTATGAAAATCGTACATAGCCTTCTCCTGACTTTCCGAAAGCATTGCCAGGGACTACGGCTACTTTTGCTTCATTTAGTAAATATTCACAAAATTTTTCAGAGTCCATACCATATTTTTTAATTGAAGGGAAAATATAAAAAGCCCCCTGGGGAGGTCTATAAGAAATCCCCATATTGTCAAAATAAGACATCATTAGTATTCTTCTTCGATTAAACTCCTTTACCATCTCTTCAACACATTCTTGAGAAGAAGTTAAGGCAATTCTTGCACCTTCCTGTACAAATGTGTTGGGACAACTTAAGATATGCTGATGTATTTTTAGTGCTTCTCTGATAATATTTTTTGGTCCAATCAGGTAACCAACTCGCCAACCATCCATGGCATAAGTTTTAGAAAGACTTCCAATAATAAAAGTCCTTTCCCTCATGCCTTTTAAGTTCGCTATACTAATATAATTCATATCTTCTTCGTATATCATCTTATTATAAATATCATCGGAAATAACAAAAAAATTATATTTTTTAGCTAACCTAGCAATTACTTCTAATGAATTTCGGGAAATAACCTGACCAGTCGGATTATGGGGAGAGGTTAATATAATCAATTTTGTTTTTTCAGTTATATAGTTTTCTAAATTAGCAGGTTGTTCCAATATAATATCTAATGGCACACTAATGGCTTTTGATCCTCCTAAAAAAGTCCATCCATTATAGTAGACGTACATCGGATCTGGAATTAATACTTCATCTCCTGGATTCAATAAAGTTTGCGTAGCAAGATAATTTGCCTCGGAAGCTCCTACGGTCACAATGATTTCATCTATTTCAATATCTAATTGGAAATCTTCTTTTGTTCGATATACAATTGCCTCTCTCAAGGCCTGTGTTCCAGCACTTAAATCATAATGGACCAATCCTTTTTTTAGGGCTTCTTCGGTTGCTTTGATAATATGCTCTGGTGTATCAAAATCAGGTCTACCTTGAGATAATTCTATAATATCGAATCCTTCACTTTTCATTTTTTTTGCTTTATTAGTTATTTCTCGTATTTTGGAAAAACTAATACCTTTTACACGATCACTTGTTTCTAAAATATTCATTTAAGAAATACCTCAACTTTCTTTATTATATTAAATCAACTTATAAACTATTCTGCTAATTTAACTCCGAAATCTAACGCTTCTATATTTAATTCCTGAGTTTTATAAGGGAGAAGATCGACCATTGCTTTTTTTAATGAATGGTAAGATACAACTCCAATTTTTTTATAAAGAAACCCTAACATAACCATATTAGCAACTGCTTTTTTCTTTAATTCTTCAATGGCAATTTTATTAAATGGCGCATGATAATGAATGATTCCCTCTTTTAGGGATGACACATCTACTAAATCAGAATCGGTGATAATAACTCCACCTGATTTAAGGTCATTAATATTACTATCAAAGGCTTTCTGACTTAAAGCAATCAAGATATCAGGATTATTAATAATCGGATAAATTATTTTTTCTTCAGAAATGATCACTTCTGTACATACATCTCCACCTCTCATATCCGAACCATAAGTTTGTGTTTGAACAGCATTAATTTTATCATATACTGAAGCGGCTCTTCCTAACATAACACTTGATAATACAACGCCTTGTCCACCAATACCAGTCAATCTTATTTCAACTTTTTTCATCTTTTTTTAGCCTCCCTTCGCAGTCTTTTTATTTCATCTGTTAATTCAGGAATATCTTTCTTTTCCACGAATTCTCCTACGATAATCTTGTCTTTTAATTCGTCTTCACTCATGTTCTTTGAATTTCTGATATTGATTGAATTTTCTTTGTAATGTATTAACATACTTACTGCATCATTCCTCATGCCTATGACTTTGCCATATTGTACAGGACACTGCGAAACTACCTCAATAAATGAAAACCCTTTATGCATAATCGCTTTCTTTATGGAATTTTTCAGGGGACGAGCCTGGTAAGTAGTCCAACGTGCTGCAAAAGTTGCACCAGCAGCAATGGCTAAATTGCTTAGATCAAAAGGCCTTTCAATACTTCCATAGGGAGTTGTTGTTGTCTTAGAATTATAAGGAGTAGTCGGTGCCACTTGGCCTCCCGTCATTCCAAAGATTAAATTATTGACACAAATTACTGTTATATCAATATTTTTTCTTGCTGCATGAATCAGATGATTTCCTCCAATAGAACCCGTATCTCCATCACCAACACAAACAATAACCTTCATTTGAGGAACTACCAGTTTAAGTCCGGTAGCAAAGGCAATCGATCGACCGTGAGTTAAATGTAAAACATCTGTGTTAAATGAAGGACTGGGAATCCATCCTGAGCAACCAATACCTGAAACAAAAGCAAATTGATTAAAATCGATATCTAATTCATCTACTGCTCTCAATATACTTTGCGAAACAATACCATTCCCACAACCAGGACATGTGGTATAATTAATCTCTCCTCTAAAATATTTTTTCAAAGGATGTTCAATTGTCGCCTCCATTCCTTGGATGATGATAGCATCAACATCTTTAACTTCCTGTAGAATATATTTTTTTCAAAATTAGTTGTGACTTTTATATCTGCTTTCTTTTTAGTAATTTTTTACCTTCAGAATGAATATCACCGATTATTAATATATGGAAGGCACTCAATTAGTTTCACCTGCTTATCTTTTACTTCAAATTATTTAGATCGATTTTTTCTATTGCTTCTTTTATATCTATGGGTCTTCGCACAGCCAGGAAATAATAAAATACGACAATTAATATTAGGAAAACAATGCTATCCCATTCAGTTAAGAAAATTAAAGGGTTACCCTCACTAATATATAGCCCACGCCTAAAATATTTTTCAATCATAGGACCAAGGATAAAGCCCAAAAGTAGAGACACTGTGGGATAATTCTGTTTTCTTAAAAAATAGGCAATGATTCCCATAATCAGGGTCATCAACATTTGAAAAGTAGAATAAGTCGATACATACCCTCCAACCATAGCCACTAAAGCAATACTGGGATATAATATTTTCCGGTTAATACATACAATCTTGATAAAATAAGGTCCCAACATATATAAGGTTAAAGGAAGTATTATTAAAGCACTAACAAATAACGCAGCAAACATGGGCGCCACTAGATGAAATTGGGTGGTCATTAATCTGGGACCAGGCTGTAAACCGTTAATTATTAGGACACCGAGCACTACAGCTGAAACGGCATCACCGGGTATGCCAAAAGTCAACATAGGAACCAATGCACCACCACATACTGCGTTATTTGCTGATTCAGCAGCGGCAATCCCTTCTAACGTACCGGTACCGAATTTATCAGGGTTTTTAGAAGATCTTATTGCTTCCGCATAAGAGATAAAGGCAGCCATTGAACCTCCTGCTCCAGGAAGTACACCAATAAAATAGCCAATCAATGCACTCTTGATATAAAGCATTAAACCAATTTCTTTTATCTCTTTGATGGAGGGTAAAAAATCTTTTCGCCTAATTTTTTGATTTAGCATTTCTTTGTTAACCAATTGATATTCATTGCAACTCTTTTCAGACTGGATTAATAATTCACTAATGGCAAAAGTGCCAATAATCAATGGCATTAAATCGATTCCTTGAATCAGAAAATCAATACCGAAGGTAAAACGTCTAGCCGGTTGCATAATATCTATGCCAATAGTAGTAATCATAATCCCCAAGATGGTCGCCACAGCCCCCTTAGCAATTGATTTTCTTTGTATTAATATTACCACCACAAAAGCAAACAAAATCAGAGAAAACTTTCCAGGAGTTTTTACAAGCAAAGCCAATTTAACTGCGAGAGGTGCTACTATCATTAACAAAATACTTCCAATGGTTCCACCAATCATAGAGGCAAAAGCAGCCTGACCTAATGCCTTAGCCCCCTGTCCTCTCTGCATCATCTTATTTCCTTCAATAGCAGTCATTATGGCAGCGGGAGCTCCCGGAATATTAATTGTGATTGCGGTAATACTCCCTGCATACATCCCAGCCATATAGATTCCCATACACATCACCAGAGCTTTAACAATATCCATACTGTAAGTCACTGGTAAAAGCAAAGCTATGGCCAATGTTGCAGTTAAACCGGGAATTGCACCAAAGAAAGTCCCGATAAAAAATCCTAAAAAAACATAAATAAGGACACCGGGAATAAATAATGTTTGAAATCCCTGCATAATTCCTATTAAATTTTCCATACCTAAAACACCTCCCCAACTGGAAGTCTCACTCCGAATACTTTCTGGTATAATAAATAAATTAATAAGACAATGATAATACTATAAACAATATTTAATAATTTCTTCGTTTTAAATCCTGTTTCGTCTTCAAATAACAGCATAAGACTTAAAACGTAAAGTATCGATGAAAGGATATAACCAATTTGTTTAAAGATTAAGACATAAATAAAGGTGATAAATATCACTGCGCTAGGTTTACTAATTTTCGATAAATTAAATGATAAAACGCTTTTTTCTCTTATCCCGGCAATTAAAATGCAAATGGCTGCTATATATAATAAAAGCGAAATAACTATAGGAAAAAATGTAATCCCAAGTTCACCATTTTTAATGGGTGGAGCTGTATTAATTCCTTCTATAAGATAGATACTATTTGCAATAATAAGGATAATTGCTAATAATGATGTTGAATTTATTCTTTCAAGTATATTTTTTTTAGCCATTAAAATGCCTCCCTGTCCTTAGTTTTCTATCCCCCCTAAAAAGGGGGGATAGAATTTTTCCTAATCCTTACAAGTACAGAACTACTCGTCAATGATTCCCTTATCAATCAGTTTTTGAATCATATCAAATTCATCCTTTTGCACCTGCATAGCATAATCAGTTACTTCATCAGTGCCTAGCCAAGTTGCAACAATACCTGTTTTTTTTGCCCAATCTCTAAATTCATCACTATGATGAGCATCATAAAAGGTTTTTTCTAAAATTTCTACTACATCATCAGGTGTTCCTGCTGTGGTTGCCAGAATAATAAAGCTCCCCATGACCAACCCTTCATATCCTAATTCCTGGAAATTGGGAACTTCGGTAAATTGGGGATTCCTCTGATCCGCCATTTCAATAAGTCCCCTAGCTTCTCCGGCATCAATCAATGGCGCAAAATCACCAAGACTGGTCATAATGGCATCTGCTTCACCGGATAATAGAGCTTCCTTCTTTTCACCTGAACCACCGGGATAGGGTAGTACTTTAAATTCCAAGCCAGTGACTTCTTTAATTTTCAAGAGTCTAAGATGCTGGGCGTTTCCTATTCCATCAACACCCACAGAAATTTTTCCGGGGTTTTCCTTGGCTGCGGCTGCAAATTCTTCCCAATCTTTCCATGGAGCATCTGCTCTAACCACCATTGCTCCTGCTTCTTTTGTAATCAGGCAGATCATCTTTAGTTTATCAAGAGAATAATCCGGAAGTAACTTTAGTCGTGGCACTGTAACAACACTATCATAACTAAGGACACTAAAATTGTAACCATCTGGTTTTGCTTTTATTACTTCATATAGACCTACGCTACTTAAGCCACCTTCAATATTTTCCACATAGATTGCAGTGGGTAATGATTTCTCTGCAATTTTACTAAAAACTCTTACAATGGCATCACATCCGCCACCTGATGCCCAGGGAACGATTGCTCTAATATCTTTTGTCGGAAAATCTGTTGCAAAAACGGCAATTGAAAAAATACTCAGAAAAACGATCACGAGTACTATGCTGACTAAATTCTTTAATTTCATTAATTTCATTAATCTTTTCCTCCTTTTGATTTTTTTACAATTCTCAGTTAATATAATGTAATAATACTATTATCTATAGGCCACACCTCCATTCATTTTAATATTTTACTAACAACTTCCCTTTTTTTGTGTCAATTCTTCCTTGGTGATCATCGGTTTTTTGATAACCAGAAAATAATAAAATATAACAGTTAGTAGCAGGAAGAAAAGACTATCTGGGCTTTTTAAGAATATCATCGGACTACCATGTCCAATAGAAAGTCCTCTTCTAAAATAATCTTCTGCCATGGGTCCTAAAATAAAACCTAACAATAAGCAAACAACTGGAAATTTTTGCTTTCTAAGAATATAAGCAATGACTCCCATAATTAAAGCTATAAACATTTGAAAAATTGAAAACGTACTGGCATAAGCTCCAACGATTGATACTGTTGCAATACTTGCATACAAGATGCCCCTATTTATTAAAACTATTTTTATGCAATAAGGTCCAAGTATATAGAGGCTTAAAGGTAATAATATCAAAGCACTTACGAATAAAGCAGCAAACATGGGAGCGACCAAATGAAATTGGGTAATCATTAATTGAGGTCTGGGTTGTAATCCATTAATAATTAATACCCCTAATACAACAGCTAAATAATGTCCGCTTCGGCTTCAGCCAAGCCAAGTGCAATAGCCCTTCCTATTCCTCTAGAAGCTCCGGTAACAATAGCTACTTTATTATCCAATTTAAACTTATCTAAAATCATCATTCTCCACCCCATCTTAGATATTAACACTACAAAATTGATTAGAAAATCCCAATAAATAATTTACAGTTCTAGCAATCCATCAGAAATTTTACCATCTTGTCAAAGAATACCTATTTCCTTTAACACTTCTCTAAGTTCTGTTTTGTCTTCTTCTTCAAGAGGAATTAAAGGCAATCTGGGTACTCCGCCTTTTAAGCCTATCATGTCCATTGCCGCTTTAATTATAGCAAATTGCATTGGTGCTCCTCCACCACTTACACTTGCAACTTTCCCGTATTTTTTTGTCATTTTAGCAGTGAAACTTGTACCTTCAGGTAAATTACTTACTATCTGATCTTCTTTATAGAATGACTTTAAGGATTCTGCTATTTCATCTACTTTTTCAAAATCTTTTGCCATAGCTGCTTCATACATTTCATAAGAACGCTCAGGAGCTATATTAGCAATAAAACTTACAAACCCCGGACAACCATATGGAGCTACAAAAGGATAAATTTCTTCTCCACGCCCACATAATACTACCGCATCAGGTTCTACATACTTTTGCATCAGACGGAATGACATTACACTGGAAGTGTTTTCTTTTATACCTATAAAATTTGGCATTTTCGCTATCTTAGCCATCAATGCAGGCCGAATCCAGGCACCTGATACAAAAGAATTATTATACATTATTACACCGATATTTACACTTTCACAGATTTTTTTATAATGCTGATAAATACCCTCTTCCATAGGAACTATGTAATATGGAAGAACTACAATCACTCCATCTGCTCCAACACTCTCAGCATATTTACACCTTCTTATTGTTTCTAACGTACCACACTGAGCTGCATGAACAAGTACTGGAATTTCTCCATTAACTTCGCCAACAACTGTTTCAACTACTGATTTCCATTCTTCTTCTGACTGATTAAAAAATTCTCCATTGCTTCCTTCTACCATCAAGGAAACATCTTTACCTGCCATTTTATCTACTATCCGGCGTGTATTTGTTCTTACACCATCAAGATCTAAACTACCATCATCTTTAAACGGTGTAGTTTGTACAACCACAACTCCCTTCAAGGCCTTCTTTAAGTCATTAAAATTCATTTCAATTACCTCCTCATATATTCATATATTTACAGAGCCTAAATAGTTTCTATTAGACTGCAAGAACTGTCTTATTATAATTTTTAATTAAACTTCATTTAAAATTTTTTCCGTTCTGTCTTTTTCTTTTGCTATTTTATCCTCCGTGTTATTTTAATATTTTATGGGATACATTTGTTAAGTTATTTTTTCTGTTTTATTCAATTTAATAATTTTAAAATTTGTAATATATTTTTATATTTAGGAAGTGCCTCCCAAATTTATCGAGCAGTTTTGCTATCATTTAATTCAGCACTCGTTTTAACATCTTCGACAATGATGGTAATCTTTTTATTAAACATATTAACCCTCAATCCTTATTTTATTAACCACTAAATTTGTGGTAAAACTTCAATATTATTTTATTTATTTTAATTTTTTGTCAT
>Ga0315545_1001876_pt1 | contig 19815 bp, 23 predicted proteins | sample SalMarSW160210MG_FD_203096 | JGI IMG/M metagenome (GOLD analysis project Ga0315545, IMG submission 203096) | Salt marsh sediment microbial communities from the Plum Island Ecosystem LTER, Massachusetts, United States - Salt Marsh Sediment SW1602-10 ...
CACCACGCTCACGCCCACGCCGTGCAGGCCGCCCGAGACCTTGTACACGCGGTGGTCGAACTTACCGCCCGCGTGCAGGGTCGTCAGGACGACCTCGACGGCGGGCTTCTTCTCCGTCGCGTGGATGCCCACGGGGATGCCGCGGCCGTCGTCGATGACGCTGACGCTCTGGTTCGGGTGCAGGATGACCGAGATGGTCTTGCAGAAACCGGCCAGCGCCTCGTCCACCGAGTTGTCGACGACCTCGTACACGAGATGGTGCAGCCCGCGGCCCGTCGTGTCGCCGATGTACATGGCGGGGCGCATGCGCACCGCCTCGGTCCCCTCGAGGACCTGGATGGTCCTGGCGTCATAGGACTTGCCGTCCGCCGTCTTCATGCCGGTGCCCTGTTTCAGCTCTTGCGGTTCTTCTTGACCGGGCCCAGGCGCAGCTTGAGGCTTAGGGGCCCTGTCTTTGCCGCCAGCTTTCTTTCCAGGGATTCTTTTTTTAGGGTCAGTGCGTGCAGCCATGCTGAGCTTTCTACATTAATATGGATCCTGTCTTTTGTCAAATAAACGATCTCGGTGTGGCCCGCCGCCTTCTCCCCCGCCGCCTCCCGCCAGGCGCGGCGGACGATGTCGGCGCGGCCCTGCTCCTGTTTTTTCAAAAGGTCCGCCCAGACCTCCTTGACGAGACCCTTGAGTTCGTCGGTCACCGGGGGAACCCCTTGAGTTCGCCGGCCATGGATGGGCAGGGCCCCTTGGATCCACCGGTCATCAGCCGAGCCTCATGGGTTGGACGACGTAAACATACTCCTCGGAGCGCACGACCCCGGGCTTGTCCGCGTCATAAAGCTCGAGGGTGAAGTTCTCTTCCGGCCAGGGCCGCAACATGTCCAGGAAGTATGTCGGGTTGAACCCGATGAGCATCTCCTTGCCGCCATAATCGAGGGGTATCTCTTCCTTGAACTCGCCGATGTCCGGTGTCGTCTTTGAAATGACGAGCTTGTTTTTGAACAGCTCCAACTTGACGGCCTGGAAGTCCGGCGTGGTCAACAGGTTCGCGCGCCGCAGGCCCAGCACGAAGGCCTCTTTCCCAAGAAGCACCCTGGTCTGCGAGACCGGCGGGATGACGCGTTGATAATCCGGGAACTCCCCTTCGATCAAGCGCGAGATCAGCGTGATGCCGTCCATCTCAAAAAAGACCTGGTTGGGCCCCACCCCCACCGTGACCTCGCCGTCTTCCTGGAGGTTCCTCAAGAGCTCCTGGATGGCCTTGTGGGGGATGATGATCTTGAACTCTTTTGGGGCTTTGAGGTCCAGTTTTTTCTCGACGACCGCAAGGCGGCGGCCGTCCGTGCCGACGAACTTGACGATGCTGGAGCCCCCCTCGTTCTTGAGCTCAAACAAGAGGCCGTTCAGGACATACCGGGTCTCTTCGTGCGAGATGGCGAAGGCGGTCATCTGGAGCATTTGTTTTAACGCCGCTTGCCCGAAGGTCACCTCGTTTTTTTCCTTGAAATCGGGCAGCTTCGGGAATTCCTCCTTGGGCAGCCCCATCAACTTGAATTCACAGTTTTCCAACTGGATATCCACGATGTTGTTTTTGCGCGTGGACAGGGCCACGACGCCCGTCGGGAGTTCTTTGATGATGTCGCTCAGGCGCTTGGTGGAGATCGTGATGGCCCCCGGGTCCACCACCTCCGCATTTAATAATAAAGAAATACCTATGTCCAGATCGGTCGTGGTCAGGCGGATGCGGTTTTTTGTCGTCTCAAGGAGGATGTTGGATAAGATGGGTAAGACGCTGCGCGTCGTGATGACGTTGCCTACAACCTGAATGCCTCGTAATAAATCACCCTTATCGATCTTGATCTTCATCCACAACCCCCGCTGCTAAAAAATATTGATTAATTAAAACCGTATTAGTCGTAGTTGTCTTGACTTTGTTAAGAACCCTGCAACCCCAATAAGATCAAGACGCTGACAATTCACAACCTGTGGAAGATTTGTTCACGACCGATTAGGGACCCCGGAAGAACCCAAAGAGCTTGTCCACGTCGTTTTGGACGCGCGGGTTTGTCTTGATCTCCCTTTTGATTTTATTAACGGCATACAAGACCGTCGTGTGGTCTTTGCCGCCGAACCCCGAACCGATCTCGGGCAGCGACAATTGTGTCAACTCGCGCGCGATGAACATGGCCACCTGGCGGGGCAAGACGACGTTCTTGACGCGGCGCCGGCTCTTAAGGTCGTCGGGCGGGATGTGGTAATATTCCGCAACGATGCGCAGGACGTCCTCCAGGGAGACCTGGCGCGCGCTCTCCTTGAGGAGGTCTTTTAAGACCGTCTTGACCGAGTCGGCGGTGATCGGGCTTTCTTCGAGGAGCGAATACGCGATGACGCGTATCAGCGCCCCCTCCAACTCGCGGACGTTCGTCCTGATCGTCTCCGCGATGAAGTGGAGGGCCTCGTCGGGAAAATCGACCGATTCGCTCTCGATCTTCTTTTTGAGGATGGCGACGCGCGTCTCCAAGTCCGGCGGCTGGATGTCCGCGACCAGGCCCCAGCCGAAGCGCGAGACCAGGCGCTCCTCCAGGCGCTGGATCTCCTTCGGCGGCCGGTCGGAGGAGATGATGATCTGTTTGTGGCTGTCGTAAAGCGCGTTGAAGGTGTGGAAGAACTCTTCCTGCGTCGCCTCTTTGCCCGCGATGAAGTGGATGTCGTCGATCAGGAGGACGTCCACGAAGCGGAACTTTTCGCGGAAGGCCTTGGTCGAGCGGTCGCGGATGGCGTTGATGAGGTCGTTGGTGAAGCGCTCGGAGGTCGTGTAGAAAAAACGCTGGCCCGGGTGGGTGGCGCGGATGCGGTGGCAGATCGCCTGCATGAGGTGGGTCTTGCCCAGGCCCACCTTGCCGTAGATGAACAGCGGGTTGTAGGCCTTGGCCGGCGACTCGGCGATGGAGACGCACGCCGCGTGCGTGAAGCGGTTCGAGGGCCCGACGACAAACCCCTCAAAGGTGTACTTGGGGTTGAGAAAGGCCTCTTCCCCTGCCGCCGGCGCGCCCGGCGCCTTAGGTGCTGCGGCCGCCGTTACCGGACGGCTGGTCGGACTCCCCGCCGTGAGGCCGGGGTTGATGAGGTAGTCCAGGTTTTTTATCGACGAGGAATTTGTCAAGAGGTCGCGGATGGCAAGCTCGTAGTGCTGGGCGATCCAGTCTTTATGGAAGCCGCTGGGGACCTCGAGGACCAGCGTCTGCGTGGTCTCCTCGATGCGCGCCCTGATCGGCTTGAGCCACGCCTCGAAGGCGGCGTCGCCGATGCGCTGGCGCATGGTCTCACAGATCTCGGGCCAGGCCCCGGAGAGGGTCGTCATAACGTCTCACAAGCGGGCAACGACTTATCCACACGACTCACAGGTTATCCACAGGTTCCCTGTACGGCGTCACATTATAATGGCTCGCCAAAAAGAATGCAAGAAAATATTTGATCCGCCGCAGCGCCCGGGCGCAAAATGGTCGTTGCGACGAAAGGAGCCCGCCGCGTTCGTTAGGGAGCCCGCCGCGTTTAGGGAGCCCGCCGCGTTTTTAAGAAGGCCCCCACCCTTCCCATTGTATTGTCTTTTTGGCAAAGACCCCTTTTGGGGCGTGCACACCTTTTGGACGGATAATCCCTTTGGGCAGCCGCGAGCGGCGAGCCCGCCGAGCCCGCCCTAGAGAGCAATCTATATCTGCCGCAAATGGTTATGTATTAAGAAAATTCTTGACACCCGGCGACCCTATGTTATAATCTTCAAACCATGAAAAAGAAATTAAAGACGCCCTCCACGATCGTCGGAAAGCGCCGTCACGGGTTTCGTCGTCGGATGAAGACCCGCGGCGGCCGCCGTATTTTGAAGGCCAGACGCCGAAAAGGCAGATACCGGCTCTCGGTGTAGGCGACATGGCCCGTTTCTTTGTGCGCCTCATCGTCCTATATCAGAAGGTCGCCCGCTCCCTCCTCCCGCGATGTTGCCGGTTTGAACCATCCTGTTCCGAGTACGTTAAGGGAGCCCTCGTGCGGCACGGCCTGTTCCGCGGCAGCCTGCTTGGCCTCAAGAGGATCCTCAAGTGTTCCGCCTGGCACCCAGGCGGCTACGACCCCGTCGAATAAAGCGAGATTATCTTATGGAAAAGAGATTCTTTATTGCTTTGGCCCTATCGTTCCTGGTGATTTCTGTCTACTCGGGCCTAAAGGGCAAGCAACATGTTGCAAATGAAGAGGTTGCAATAACTGAAGGAGACAGGGGGGGCTCCACCGCTTCGTCCTATTCCGACCGTCAGATCCCCCCTGACCAGCAATTCCCCTCCCATCAGCAGCTCTCCTCTGATCAGCAGCCCACAACCGATGAATCCGGAACTTCTTTATTCACAACAGGTTCAAAACGTTCCGCGCCAGTTTCCAGCACTTTTGAGGCGAGCGTTTTTGACGATGAAGCCCTGGAAACAGCCACCTTTGAGACGGACAAGCTTATTTTAACTCTCTCTAAGAGAGGCGGATACATAAAAACGATTGACCTAAAGGACCCTAGGGCACGCATGAGCTTTCGCGGGATCGGCGCGGTGCGCGGGTGGACGGATGCGCTGTTTGAAATGCGACGGTCAGCTGACGGGTTTGTGTTGGAATACAAGCCAGGCACCGGCGAAGAAGTCATCAAGAAGTTTTCGTTCGAGACCCCCCTCTCGCTTGCGCTCAAGGTCAGCATTAATGGCACAACTAATTTAAAATCAGATAATTACGATATTTTGTTTGGCGCTGTCGGAGTCAAAGACAAGAAGGACCCTATCGGCCCCCGCTATCTGGAGCTGGCTTATTACGGAAATGCCGTGGCTCGGCGGCCCCTTCTGGGGCTGCGTAAGCCGATTTTCGAAAGTGGTGACATGGGATGGGTGGGCCTGCGCGACAAGTATTTTTGTCAGGTCGTGGTGCCCGAAGATCCAGGCATCAATGGGTTTAAAGTGACCCCTGTCGGCGACTACCGGTTTGTGTGGACGACGTCGGATTCGCTCAATTCGGCGCAGGCGAGAATGTACTTTGGGCCCCAGGACGAGAAGGCGCTGAGGAAGTTTGAGGACGGAGCGAACCAGATCGTCAGCTACGGAAAGTTCGACATCATCGCCAAACCTCTTTTGTTGTTACTCAGGGGATTACAACGAGTTACAAAAAACTGGGGCCTGGCGATCGTCCTGATGACGATCATCGTTTACACCCTCCTCTCCCCCCTCTCTTTGAAAAGCATGAAGTCCATGCGACGGATGCAGGCCATGCAACCCCAGGTAGAGGCGCTGAAGGTGCGGTTCAAGGATAACCCGCAAAAGCTCAATGCCGAGACAATGGAGCTTTATCGCCGGGAGAAGGTCAACCCATTTGGCGGGTGTCTCCCTATTCTCATGCAGATTCCTGTATTCTTCTCTTTGTATCAGGTCCTAATGCGCTCTATTGAGCTCAAGGGCCGGGGATTTTTATGGATAAAGGATCTCTCTGAGCCGGACCGACTCTTTTCTTTTGGCACGGAGCTGCCGATCATAGGAAGCGAATTCAACCTTTTGCCAATCTTGATGGCAGCCTTGATGGTCCTGCAGCAAAAGATAACCACGAAGTCCTCTGTTGCGGCCTCTCCGGAAATGGCCCAACAGCAGAAGATCATGGGCACGATCATGCCAGTCGTCTTCGGCGTGCTCTTTTACCGGATATCGTCAGGCTTGGTACTGTACTGGTTCACCAACAGCCTCTTGAGCGTGGTATTCCAATGGAAGGTAAACAAGACCGTAAACGGCGGCAAGTAGAGTTCGAGTTCGACGGCCGGACCATCGAGGAGGCGCTCGAAAAGGCCCTCGTTGCCCTCAAGGTTGACCGCACAGAGCTCGATGTCAAGGTGCTCTCAGAAGAAGAGAGGGGGCTTTTTGGCATGGCCGGCGGCAAACCGGCCCGCATCCGCGTAAAGCTCAAGAAGAAATAATTTTACTTGCCTTTTCCCTTGTCTCTTTGATAAAATGCTGTTCATGGGAATGGTTATGCCGTACGATTTGTTATGCGATGAACAAAATTTCAGAAGGCCGAAAGTTCCACGCGCAACAAATTTTCTTAATTATTTGTAAATAAAAGAGTTATGCAAATTGTTCCAGAAACGAAATTTTGTTCTGAGAATCACCCACAGGTCAAAATTCTATATGGGCAAGGTAATCGCGGTCTGTAATCAAAAAGGCGGTACCGGCAAGACGACGACAGCGATAAATCTCGCCGTGTATCTGGCGCTCGAGGAGAGGAGGGTCCTTCTCGTCGACGCAGATCCTCAGGGCAACGCCACGAGCGGCCTGGGCGTCGACAAGAATGTCATCGAAAAGTCGCTCTACGATCTTCTGATATCCGACGAGGATATTGCCTCCCTGACACACAAGACCGCGATTGAAAATCTCGACCTCGTCGCCTCCAATATCGACCTCATCGGCGCCGAGATCGAGCTCGTCGATGTCGACGGCAGGGAGGGGCGCCTCAAAAAAGCGATCGCCTCCGCCCTGGACGATTACGACTATATTATCATCGACTGCCCCCCATCCCTCGGGTTAATAACCTTAAATGCTTTGGTTGCAACAGGTTGTGTCATTATCCCGGTCCAGTGCGAGTACTATGCGCTCGAAGGGCTGGGTCAGTTGACTAATACGATCAACCTCGTCAGGGATAGATTGAATCCGGCCCTGGAGATCGAGGGGGTCCTCTTGACAATGGCGGACTTCCGCACCAACCTGACCCAGGAGGTCATCAACGAGACGAGGAATTTTTTCGGCGCGCGCGTCTTTGATACGATCATCCCGCGCAGTATCCGGCTCTCCGAGGCCCCGGGCTTCGGCAAGCCGATCCACTTTTACGACAAGAGCTCCATCGGCGCCCAGAAGTACGCAGCGCTCGCGAAGGAAGTCTTGACGAGGTCGGAAGGGGCTGCCGCGCGGGGAGGGGCTGTCGTCCCAGAGGACGTTACCGCGCCAGGGGGAGCCTCTGCGCCGGGAGGAGCTGCAGCGGCAGGGGGAACCGGCACGTCGAGAGAGGCCGCTACGACAGAGCAATTTTCCGTGCCGGAGGAGGCTGCCGTGCCGGAGGAGGCTGCCGTGCCGGCGCCGCGCGTCGAGATACCGCAGGAGCCGGAGGAGCCGGTTGCGCCCTGCAACGAGGGCGACCAGGCTCCGGCGCGAGACTGAAAATCGGCGCGAGACTGAAGGACTGAGACACAGGGGCCAGGCCATAGCGTCTCAGAAACTGAGGCATCTCGGCCAGACCGGGACATCGCAGCCAGACTGCCGTGTCTCACCGCGCAGTATCTGAGCCGGTATTTTCTTGGATCGACAACCGGGGGATGGGGGACAGGGAGGGGCAGGCTATGGAAAAGAAGGCGCTGGGAAGAGGGTTATCAGCCCTGATATCATCGGGAAAGAGCGTCGAGCAGGTGCTCAGGAAAGAGATCCCCATCGAGCCGCGGCCGGCGGCCGCCTCGTTGCGCGCCGACGCCCCGACGGGCTCGGGCGTCGGTTACGTCGAGGTGGCGCGTCTGTCGCCGAACCGGTTTCAGCCGCGCAAGCAGATGGACGACGCGCAGCTCAAAGAGCTCGCCGAGTCCATAAAAGAGAAGGGGGTGCTCGCGCCCATCCTCGTGCGGCGTCGGCCCGACGGCAATTTCGAGACCATCGCCGGGGAGAGGCGCTTGCGCGCCGCGCAGCTCTTGAAGCTGGAGCGCGTCCCCGTCGTGGTGCGCGACGTCTCGGACCAGGAGGCGCTCGTCTTATCGATCATTGAAAACATCCAGCGCGAGGAGCTCAACCCCATCGAGGAGGCGCAGGCCTTCGGCCGGCTGATCAAGGATTTTTCCCTGACGCAGGAGGGGGTGGCGCGCGCGGTGAGCAAGGACCGCTCGACCATCGCCAACATGCTGCGGCTGCTCACCCTGCCGCAGGAGGTTCAGCGCGCCATCTCGGAGGGCCAGATGACCTTTGGCCACGGCAAGGCGCTTCTGAGCCTGGACAGCGTGCCGCAGCAGATCAGGCTGACGCGGATGGTATTATCTAACTCTTTGTCCGTCAGAGAGTTAGAGTCTCATATCGCACGCAGTAAGCCGCTCAAGGGCCCCGGCAGAAGGATTTCGAAGAGCAAGGACCCGCACGTCGTGGACCTGGAGAAGCGTCTGCAGCAGAGCCTGGGCACGCGCGTCAAGATCTTCGAGGGCAAGAAACGCGGCCGCATCCAGATCGAATATTTCTCGCCGCAGGACAGGGAACGGATTCTCTCGTTTCTGCTGCGAAAGGCCTAGTCTTTTTTGCAGAGCCGCTGGCGCGACGAATAAGGAGCGCCGGTCAGCGCAAGCCGCCAAAGGCACGCCGCCCCGTCCGGGCGAGATGAGTCGTTTAGCGCTCACCACCCGAGAAGGTGAGGCTCACCCGGTGCCGCGCCAAGCGGTCCCGCCCAACCTTGGGTGTCGAGAATATGGGAGGCAGGTATGGAGAAGAACGAAGCGACGCTGATCCTGATCAAGCCCGACGGGCTGAAGCGCTCGTTGACCGGCAACATCCTGACGCGCCTCTCCGAGACGAAGCTCGAGATCGTCGCGGCCAAGATGGTGCGCGTCACGCGGGAGCTCGCCACCGTGCACTACGCCCACCTGAAGGACAGGCCCTTTTTCGACGACGTCGTGCGCTACCTCATGGGTGAGTTCCACGACCGGCGCAAGGTCATGGCGCTCGTCTATTGGGGCCAGGGGGCGACCCAGAAGTGCCGGTCGCTCGCCGGGGCGACGAACCCCGAGGAGGCGGATTCTGTGTCGATCCGCGGCTCCTTCGGCCGCATCACGACGCGTGGCGTCTACGAGAACGTCATCCACGTTTCGGCGAACGCCGAGGACGCCGAGCGCGAGGTCAAGCTGTGGTTCGAGCCCGACGAGGTGATCGTCGACCTGTGGGAGACGAAGCGGGTCGTCGAGAGCAAGGAAAAGAGGACGTGGATATGATCATCGGCATGACGGGATTCGGACAGGCCGAGACACGGGCCGACGGCGAGCGGTTCGTCGTGACGCTCAAGACCGTGAACCACCGGTATTTTGATACGTCGTTTCATCTGCCTCTGGCGCTGGACCATCTGGAGGGGATGCTGCGCGGGATCGTGCAGCAGCGCATCCGGCGGGGCCGCGTCACCATCAACGTCTCCCACGTTAACGAGGCGGCCGACGAGGTGATCCTGAACGAAGAGCTCGTCGAGAAATACGTCAAGGCGCTCAAGCGCGTGCGCCGCAAGACCGGCCTGAAGGAGGGCATCGACCTCGCCGCCCTCGTGACACTGCCCGGCGTCCTGCGTCACCGCAAGCCCGAGCTCAAGATGACGGTGCGTGCGCGCGTGGCGAAGGCCGCCTTCAAGGAGGCGCTCGACAGGGTCCTCGCCATGCGCCGGCGGGAGGGCGCGGCCCTGGACAAGGACTTGAGGAAGCGCATCGGCATCATCGGCCGCCACATGGGCGTCGCCAAGAGGCGCGTGGAGAAGGTGCGCAACGAGATGAAGAAGAAGCTGCCGCCCGAGAACCTGGAGAGCGTCCTGCGCAGCACCGACGTGACCGAGGAGATCACGCGCATCGACTTCCACCTGAAGGGATTTTTAAAGCACCTCAGGGGCAGCGGGACGAAAGGCAAGGTCCTGGATTTCATCGGCCAGGAGCTGCAGCGCGAGATCAACACGCTCGGCGCCAAGGTGCAGGACAAGTTCGTGGCGCACGAGGTCGTTCTCATCAAGGACGAGATCGAGAAGATCCGCGAACAGGTGCAGAATGTCGAGTAAAAAGGCCGCGCACGCAAGGGGCAAGGCCGCGCACGCAAGGGGCAAGGCCGCGCACGCAAGGGGCAAGGCCGCGCCGCTGGTGTGGATCGTCTCGGGTCCATCGGGCTCCGGCAAGACGACGCTGTGCGAGGCCCTTTTGAAGGAGAAATTCTGGAGGGACCGGCTCCTCAGGTCCGTCTCCTACACGACGCGGCCGCTGCGAAAGGGCGAACGGGGCGGCCGGGACTACGTGCGGGTCACGCAAAAACGGTTTCTCGCCCTGAAGGCGCACGGCGGGCTCCTCGAGTCGGAGCGGATATTCGGCAGTTATTACGGCACGCCGCGCCAGGTGCTCGACGACGCGCGCCGGGCCGGCAAGGACGCGCTCCTGTGCATCGACGTCAAGGGCGCGCAGACGGTGCGCCGCCGCCTGAAGAAGCGGGCGGCCTCCATCTTCGTGGTGCCGCCGACGATCGAGATCCTGATGGACCGCCTGCGCCGGCGGTCCACCGAGGAGAAAAAAGAGATAGTCAGGCGCCTGAAGCGTGTTAGAATAGAGCTCTCTTACGCTCGCTTTTACGATTATGTCCTCGTCAACGGGGACTTCCGCGAGGCACTGAGGAACCTTAAATCCATACTGTTGGCCAAACGCTGCGAGGGGGTCTATGTACGTTCCTTTGGAAAAGCTGCTCGATAAGGCGGACAATAACATGTACAAGCTGGTCCACGTGGCGTCCGCGCGGGCGCTTCAGCTCGCGGACGGCGCGCCCCGGATCATCGAGGCGCCGCACGACACGAAGGTGACGACCATCGCGATGCTCGAGATCGCGCAGGGAAAGATCCGTCTGGCGCCCTCGCCCAAGGCACAGAAGGCCGAGAAGGTCGAGAAGGCGGAGAAAGAGGAAGCGTGAAGAAGCCGTCCTGTATCGTCGTCGGGGTCACCGGCGGCATCGCCGCGTATAAGATACCACGGTTGGCCGGCGCGCTGGCGGAGGCCGGCTGCGACGTGCGCGTGGTGATGACCGAGGAGGCCGCGCATTTTGTCAGCCCGCTCGTTCTCGAGAAGCTCTCCCGGAACCCGGTGTCCCGCGGGCTCTTTGAGGGGGTCGAGGCCCGGGACGTGGAGCACGTGGCGCTCGCCGACCGGGCCGACGCCGTCGTGATCGCGCCGGCGACCGCCAACGTCATCGGCAAGCTCGCCAACGGCATCTGCGACGATCTGCTGACGTGCGTCGTGACCGCGACGCGCGCGCCGGTCCTGCTCGCGCCGGCGATGAACGACGCGATGTGGGCCAACAAGGCCGTCCAGGCGAACGTCGAGCGCCTGAAGAAGTGGGGCTACCGGTTCATCGGCCCCGAGCGGGGCCGGTTGGCGAGCGGCCGGCAGGGTCTGGGCCGCATGGCCGACGTCGACGCGATCGCGCGCGCGGCGTTGAAGTGTGCGCACCGGTAGCCGGTATCAGTGGCCGATAGTGGCCTCGCGGGCGCGTCGTATCGCACAAAAAATTTGGCGCGATGGCCGAGAAGCTAGGCAGCGGTCTGCAAAACCGTCTACACCGGTGCGATTCCGGTTCGCGCCTCTGATTTTTTTGCGCCGGGGGGGTTGCCCCGCTGGTACACGTTAGACTTTGTTGGGCTCGACGCTGACATCGTCAGTTTCAGATTCGGGATTTGCCGGGATGTCGGAACTGGAAGACGATACGGATTTAAAATCCGTTGCTCGTAAGGGCGTGAGGGTTCGAGTCCCTCTCCCGGCATAGTGACTTTGGCCCTTCGGCTCCCCCGCCTCCGGTGGGGTCGCTCAGGATGTCGTGCCCTGGGCGAAAAGGAAGGTGTTGCGGGCATGCCCGCGGGACTCCATAATTTTGGTTTTTCAGGGCGCGTAGCTCAGTTGGTTAGAGTATCTCCTTGACATGGAGGGGGTCACAGGTTCGAGTCCTGTCGCGCCCACCAGTATTCAGGACGAGAACCTCAAGGGGCGTGGGGAGATCGTCCCCACGATCTTGGGGTGACAGCGAGTTCGCCGGCGAAAGCCGGCGACGAGCGCCAGAGGGGCGATGGTTCGACAAGCTCACCATGCTTCGAACCATCCTGAGAGAAGTCGAAGGAAGCCCCTATGGGGAGCGAGCCGCCGCAGGCGGAGAGCGACAGGTTGGAGTCCTGTCGCGCCCATGATTTTATGCGGATCGAGGCCCTGTCTTGTGGTCTGTTTACATTCTTAGATGCGGCGACGGTTCTTTGTACACGGGCATCACCAAGGACGTCGCGCGCCGCGTCGCGGCGCACAACGCCGGCCGCGCCTCGAAGTGCACGCGCAGCCGCCGGCCCGTCACGCTCGTCTACACCGAGCGGTTCCGGAGCCGGTCCCGCGCCGCCCGGCGCGAGGCGCGGATCAAGAAGCTGCCGGCCGCCGCCAAGCGGCACCTCGTGAAACCGGAAGGTCCGTGAGACCGGAAGGCCAGACCTTTCTGTCTCAGGTCTGAGCACGGAATATGAGACAAAAGGCCAGACCTTTGGTCTCACCTTTTTGGGGTCGTCATTTATGGAGCTGGAGACACTAAGGCATTCTTGTTCGCACGTGATGGCGCACGCCGTCAAGGCCCTGTGGCCGGAGACGAAGCTCGGCATCGGGCCGGCGATCGAAGACGGGTTCTACTACGATTTTGACAAGGCCGAGCCCTTCGCGCCCGAGGACCTCGCGCGCATCGAGGCCAAAATGGCCGAGATCGTCAAGGCCGACCTGCCGTTCGTGCGCCAGGAGTTGAGCAAGAAAGACGCGGTCGCGCTCTTTGAGAAGAGGGACGAGACGTACAAGCTCGAGCTCCTCGGGGGGATCCCGGGGGAGACCGTCTCCATCTACAAGACAGGGGAGGGGTTCCTCGACCTGTGCCGCGGGCCGCACGTGGCCTCGACGGGCCAGGTCAAGGCGTTCAAGCTCTTGTCCATCGCCGGCGCGTACTGGCACGGCATCGAGACCAACCCGATGCTCCAGCGCATCTACGGCACGGCCTTCGCCAACAAGGCGGACCTGGAGGAATATCTCAGGCTCCTGGAAGAGGCGAAGAAGCGCGACCACCGCAAGCTCGGCAGGGAGCTCGAGCTCTTTGATATCTACCACGAGGAGGCCGGGGCCGGGCTCGTCTTTTATCTCCCAAAGGGGGCGCTTTTGCGTCACATCCTGGAGACGTACGAAAAAGAGGAGCACCTCAGGCGCGGGTACCAGATGGTCGTCACCCCGCACCTCTTGAAGGGCGACCTCTGGCAGCGCTCCGGCCACATGGATTATTACCGCGAGAACATGTACGTCCTGGAGGTCGACGACAAGGAGTACGCGGTCAAGCCCATGAACTGCCCGGGGCACATGCTGATCTACAAGTCCAAGACGCGCAGTTACCGCGACCTGCCGCTGCGGCTCTTTGAGCTGGGCACCGTCTACCGCCACGAGAAGAGCGGCGTCCTCCACGGCCTCCTGCGCGTGCGCAGTTTCACCCAGGACGACGCGCACATCTTCTGCACCACGGACCAGATGAAGCCCGAGATCAAGGGCGTCCTCGACTTCGTCTTTGACGCGATGGCGCTCTTCGGTTTCAAGGACCTCAAGATCGAGGTCAGCACGCGGCCCTTGAAGTCCATCGGCACCGACGGGGACTGGGACCGAGCGACCGCGGCCCTCCGGGAGTCGCTCGACGAAAAAAAACTGCCCTATGTCCTCAACGTGGGCGAGGGCGCGTTTTACGGCCCCAAGATCGACATCAAGCTGAAGGACGCCATCGGCCGTTACTGGCAGTGCGCGACGATCCAGTGCGACTTCGCGCTGCCCGACAAGTTCGACCTGACGTACGTCATGCCCGACGGCAAGTTCGGCCGGCCGGTGATGCTGCACCGCGTCATCTTCGGCTCGATCGAGCGCTTCATCGGCACGCTGATCGAGCACTACGCGGGGCACTTCCCGCTGTGGCTGGCGCCCCAGCAGGTCGCGGTCCTCACGCTCAAGAGCGCGGTGGAGGATTACGCGCGCAGCGTCGTAGCCCGGCTCAAGGAGGCCGGCCTGCGCGCCGAGCTGGACAGCTCGTCGGAGACGCTCAACAAGAAGATCCGCAACGCCGAGCTCGCGAAGGTCCCGTACATGCTCATCGTCGGGCCGCGCGAGGCCGGAGAGGACAGCGTCTCGGTGCGCAGCAAGGCGAAGGGCGACCAGGGCGTCATGACGGTCGCCGAGTTTGCGAAGAAGGCGCGCGCCGAGGCGGCATCGCGGGTCGGCGCCGCCTAATATAAATCTATTCTCAGGCAACCAGAAGCGCAAGCCGCGCGCCGACGTAGAGCGGACGGCAGGGCGCCCACCCCAAAGCAGGAGGTGCCATATTAAGAAGTTCATCAGGGTCAACGACAGGATTCGTGCCGCCGAGGTCCGCGTGATCGGGCCCAAGGGCGAACAGATGGGGGTCGTCTCCATCCATTCGGCCCTGGAGACGGCCGATAAGTTCGAGCTGGATCTCGTCGAGGTGGCCCCGCAGGTCAAGCCGCCGGTCTGCCGCATCATGGATTACAGCAAGTACAAATACGACCAGGAGAGGCGCGAGCGCGAGGCCAAGAAACACCAAAAACATTCTCACCTGAAAGAAGTGCGCGTGCGGCCCAACATCGAGGAGCACGATTACGGCATCAAGCTCAAGCACGCCACGGAGTTCCTCAAGGAGGGCAACAAGGTCAAGGTGTCCCTGATGTTCCGCGGCCGCGAGATGGCGCACCGCGACATCGGCCGTCGCGTCGTGGACCGGTTCTGCACGGACCTCCAGGGCATCGGCGCCGTCGAGTACGGCCCGGTGATGGAAGGACGCATGATTAACATGATCGTCGCTCCCAAGTAAAAGGAGTCACCCGCTATGCTGAAGACGAACCGAGCGGTGAAAAAGCGCGTCCGCTTTACCGCCAAGGGAAAGATCAAGCGCACGCGCGCCAACAAAGGTCATATCCTGACCAAGAAGACCCGTAAGCGAAAGCGCAATCTGCGTCGCGCCGCCCTGGTGAGCCGGGCGGATTTCAAGAGAACAAGGAGGTTGTTGCCCCATGGCTAGAGTGAAACACGGCGTCTCCACCCGGGCGCGCAAGAAACGCGTCTTGAAGAGGGCCAAGGGTTTTTACGGCGACCGGTCGCGCCGGTACCGCCTGGCAAAAGAGTCCGTGGACCGCGCCCTGCGCTTTTCGACACGCGACCGCAAGGTCAAGAAGCGGACGTTCCGCGGCCTGTGGATCGTGCGCATCAACGCGGCGTGCCGCGAGCGCGGGTTGACGTATTCGCAGCTGATGAGCGGCCTTAGGAAGGCGAAGGTCGCCCTGGACCGCAAGGTCCTCGCCGACATCGCGGTGACGGACCCGCAGACGTTCGGCGAGATCGCCAAGATCGCAAAGGGGTAGCCCATGTACGTCATCGTCGTCGGCTGCGGCCGCGTCGGCGGCCAGGTGGCGACACTCCTGTCCGGAGAAGGCCACAACGTCGTCGTGATCGATAAGGACCCAGCCGCCTTCAAGCGGCTGGGTAAGATGTTTAATGGGGCGACCCTCATCGGCAACGGCTATGAGCTGGATGTCCTGCGGGAGGCGGGCGCCGAGAAGGCGGACGCCGTGTGCAGCCTGACCAACGGGGACAACACCAATATCATGACGTCGCAGGTGGCCGGGAAGATCTTCCGGGTCCCCCGCGTCATCGCGCGCGTCTACGACTCGGCGCGCGCCCGCATCTACGAGACGCTGGGCCTGGAGGTCTTGAGCGGCACCGTGCTCTTCGCCTCGATGATCCGCGACAAGCTCATCGACCGGCGCCTGTCGAGCTTCATCATCGAGAGCGGGGACGTGGGCGTCCTCGAACTGGACGTTCCCGACGCGCTCGCCGGCAAGACCGTGGCCGAGGCCGCCCTCACCGACACCTTCCGCGTCATCGCCGTCCTGCGGTCCGTCGACGGGCGGCAGAAGCGGCTCATCCCTTCACACGACACGCGCCTGGAGCGCGGCGACAAGGTCTACGGCATCGTGCGCACCGCCGCCATCTCCAAGGCCAAGAGACTCTTCCAGGTCAAAGATGATGAAAAGCGCGGCTAGGGGCGGCTCGTCCTCCCATAAGTCCATGTACATCGTCATCGCCGGCGGCGGCAAGGTCGGGCACTTCCTCGCCCAGCGCCTGCTGGAGGACAAGCACACGGTCGTCATCATCGAGAAGGACGACAAGACCTGCCGCGCGCTGGCCCGGGGGTGCGACGCCCTCGTCGTCAACGGCGACGCGTGCGAGCCGCGGTTCCTCGAAGAGGCCCACATCGACCGCTGCGACGTCCTGGCGGCCGTGACGGGCGATGACGAGGACAATCTCGTCATCTGCCAGGTCGCCAAGGAGCGGTTCGGCGTCAAGCGGACGGTCGCGCGCGTCAACGACCCAAAGAACGAACACACCTTTTCCGAGCTGGGCGTGGACATCCCGATCGACGCGACGCAGATCATCGCCAAGATCATCGAAGAGGAGGTCTCGTTCGCGGACTTCGTCAACCTGATGAGCTTCAAGCGCGGCAAGCTCGCCATCGTGCGCGTGGACCTGCCGCCGGAGTCGCCGGCCGTGGGCAAGAACCTGACCCAGCTCGTCCTGCCGCCGGACTCGGTGCTCGTCTCCATCATCCGCAAGGACGAGGTCATCGTGCCGCGCGGCAACACGGCCCTGGAGCCGGGCGACGACATCATCGCCCTGACGCTCGTGGAGAACGAGCAGCAGCTCCTGCAGGCCCTGATCGGAGACTTGAGATGAAGCGTTCTTCACCCCCGCCGGAGTACGGCGGGGGGGCCGGCCCGCAGGCCCTGATGGGAGACCTGAGATGAAACGCCTCGGCGTGCGTCCTGTCGCGACGGGCATCCTCTTTGAAGCGGCCTTCGCCGCGACGCTGATCGTCTGGACGAGCGCCGTCGCCCTCATCATCTTCACGCTGATCTCATGATCCTGCGACCGCAGGCACGCGACCTGCGTCTCATCGCTTCCTTCCTGGGGAAGATCGTTCTGGCCTTCGGCATGACGATGGTCCTGCCCATCGGTGTCGCGGTCCTTTTCGGCGAACGGGTGCCGGTCATCGATTTTACCGTCGGGCTGCTCGCGGCGGTCTGCTGCGGTCTCCTGCTGATGTCGCTGGCGCGCCCGGCGGAGAAGGCCGAGGTGGCGTGGGTCCACGGCATGGTCGTGGTGGCCGCCGCGTGGCTCGCGTGCATGTTCCTTGGCGCCGTCCCGATGTATCTGAGCGGCCACTGGGGTTCGTACCTGGATGCGTGTTTTGAGGCGATGTCGGGCCTGGCGACGACGGGCCTCGTCCTCGTCCAGGACCTGGACCACCTGCCGCACGCCGTCAACTTCTGGCGGCACCTCTTGATGTTTTTGGGCGGGCAGGGCGTGATCGTCGTGGCGATTTCGCTGCTCGTCAGGCACGGCCCCGGCGCCTTCCAGCTCTACGTCGGGGAGGCGCGCGACGAGAAGATATTGCCGAACGTCATCGAGACGGCGAAGTTCATCTGGCTCGTCAGCTTCGTCTACTTCGTGCTCGGCGCGACGCTCTTGTCCGCGTGCGGGCGCTTCGCCGTGGGCCTGCCGTGGCGCGACGCGGCCTTCCACGGCGTGTGTCTCTTCATGGCCGGCTTTGACACGGGTGGCTTCACCCCGCAGTCGCAGAACATCGTCTTTTACCAGAGCTGGGTCTTTGAGCTGGCGACGGTCGTCGTGATGGTGTGGGGCGCCATCAACTTCAACCTGCATTATGCGATCTGGACGGGCCGGCGGGCGGAGCTGCGGCGCGACATCGAGGTGCGCACCTTTCTTGCGACGATGACGCTCGTCGTCGTCCTCGTCGCGCTGGGGCTGGCGCAGAGCCACGCCTACAGCGGCGCCTGGGGGTTTGTGCGCCGCGGGGTGTACCAGGCCGTCTCGGCCCACACGGGCACGGGGTTTCAGTCGGTATACGCGCCGGAGCTTTTGGCCACCTGGGGACCGCTGGCCCTGGTGGGTCTCCTGCTCGCCATGGGCCTGGGCGCCAGCGCCTGCTCGACGACGGGCGGCATCAAGATGCTGCGCGTGGGCATCATCGCCAAGGCCTTCCGCGAGGACGTCAAGCGGTTCCTGACGTCGGAGTCCGTGGTGGTGACGACGCGCCTACGCCACCTGCGCGACGTCTTCCTCGACGACCGCATGGTGCGCTCCGCCGCGCTGATCATGTTGGCCTACATCTTGTTGTATCTCGCGGGCGCGGCGGCAGGGTGTCTCTTTGGGTATGATTTTTTGAGCGCCCTCTTTGAGTCCACCTCGGCGGCGGGCAACGTGGGGCTTTCGTGCGGGCTGACGCAGCCGCTGATGCCGGCGGGGTTGAAGGTCGTCTATATCGTCCAGATGTGGTTCGGGCGCCTGGAGTTCGTGTCCGTGTTCGTCTTGATCGGCTTTTTGGTGTCGTTCCTGCGCGGAAAGTGATGAAAAACAGACCCTTGTTTGTCATCGGGCTTTTTTGCTGCGCCCTGGCCGCGGCGCCGCCGGCGTGGTCCGCGGTGACCGCCGGAGAGTTGGTGGCGGCCGCGCCCCTGGCGGCACAGCCGCCGGGAGCGGGAGGACCCGTGTCCGCCGAGGAGCTGATCGCCGGCGCCCGGGAGTATGACGGCCGCCTCGTCGTCTTCGAGGGCGAGGTGATCCGCGCGGTCCTGCCGCGCGGGGACCACGCGTGGGTCAACCTCCACGACGGCACGGCAGCGGTCGGCGTGTGGGTTCCCCTTGCGGCGACGGCCGAAGTGCGGTATGCTGGCCAATATAAAGTCCGGGGTGATTGGGTCCGCGTGCGCGGCGTCTTTCATCGCGCCTGCCCCGAGCACCAGGGGGCGCTCGACATCCACGCCGAGGAGTTTACGGTCGTCGCGGCCGGCGGACCCGTCGCGGAGCACCTGGGCGGCGGCAAGGTCTTTGCGCTGGCCGTTTTGCTGGGAGCCTTGTTATGTCTGCTGACCTTCAATCTCTTGAACAGGAAGCGCGCGCGGCGATAGAGGCCGCGGCGGATGGCCGGGCCCTGAACGACGTGCGGGTCAGATACCTGGGCCGCAAGGGCGTGTTTCAGGAGCTGATGGGCCGCATCCCGGCGTTGCCTTTGGAGGAGCGCCGGAGCTTTGGCGCGGCGGTCAACGGCCTGAAGAAGGCGCTGGCGGAGGCGATCGAAGCCAAGGGCCGCACCCTGGAGGAACAGGGGGACAAGGACAGGTTGCTCGACGTCACCCTGCCGGGCCTCCGGCCCCTCATCGGCCGGCGCCATCCGCTGATGCAGGTTGAGCAGGAAATATGCGCGATCTTCGGCAGGCTCGGACTTAAGGTTTTCAGGGGCCCGGAGGTCGAGACGGAGTTCCACAACTTCGAGGCCCTCAATATTCCTCTCGAGCATCCTTCCCGTGACGCGTTCGATACCTTTTATATCAAGACGGCGGATAAGGCCAAAAAGCCGTTGCTCAGGAGCCACACGTCGCCGTCGCAGATCCGAGCCCTGAAGCAGTGCCCGCCGCCGATGGCCGTGGTGGTGCCGGGCCGCGTCTATCGGCCCGACGCCGTCGATGCCTCGCACTCGTTCATGTTCCACCAGGTCGAGGGTCTGGCCGTGGATAAAGACATCCGTTTTTCCGATCTGAAGGGCGTCCTGATCGCGTTTGCGCGCGAGATGTTCGGCGCCAAGACCCGCCTGCGTTTCCGTCCGAGCTTCTTCCCGTTCACCGAGCCGTCGGCCGAGGTCGATGTCTCGTGTTTTATCTGCGGGGCCAAGGGTTGCTCGGTCTGCAAGCAGAGCGGCTGGCTCGAGATCCTCGGGTGCGGCATGGTGCACCCGCACGTCCTGCGCGCGGCTGGCGTGGACCCGCGCCGCTGGCGCGGCTACGCCTTCGGCATGGGCGTCGAGCGCATCGCCATGCTCAAATACGGCATCCACGACATCCGCCTGTTTTTTGAGAACGACCTGCGCCTCCTGGAGCAAT
>Ga0315545_1001879_pt1 | contig 19804 bp, 19 predicted proteins | sample SalMarSW160210MG_FD_203096 | JGI IMG/M metagenome (GOLD analysis project Ga0315545, IMG submission 203096) | Salt marsh sediment microbial communities from the Plum Island Ecosystem LTER, Massachusetts, United States - Salt Marsh Sediment SW1602-10 ...
GGGGAAGATGGACGGGGTCGCGTACCGCGTTCCGGTCGCGACCGGATCGGTCAGCGACGTCACCGTCGAGCTGGCGAAGGGCGCGACGGCCGACGAGGTCAACGACCTGTTCCGCCGCTACGCCGAAGGAGAGCTGTCCGGGGTTCTCGGCGTGAGCGACGACCCGATGGTCTCCTCCGACGTCATCGGCGACGATCGGCCGAGCGTCGTCGATCTGACGACGACGAAGGTCATCGACGGGCGGTTCCTGAAGGTCATGGCGTTCTATGACAACGAATGGGGGTACACCCACCAGCTGGCGCGGGTCGCGCGGCTTCTCTAGCCTCGTCGGACCGGCCCGATGCGCCCTCGAAGGGTCGATCGGGCTGCTCTTCCCGCCGCACTGCGTGCTCTGCGGCGTGAGGCTCGACTCCTTGAGAGTCCTCTGCCCGGAGTGCGAGGCGGGCCTCCCCGAGCTGGCCGGTCCTCGCTGCGTGCGCTGCGGGGAGGCGCTTCCGGATCCGTCGCTCGACCTCTGTCTCCGTTGCGGCACGTGCGAGCGCGCCGTCGATCGCTTCGGCGCGCTCGGTCCGTACGACGGTCCGTGGGGAGAGCTGGTCCGCAGGTTGAAGTTCGACAAGGAGACCGCGGTCGGTCGATTCCTCGCGAACCGGATGGCGGAGTGGATCCCTGGGCACGGGTTCGGGGACGCGTTCGACCTGATCACGTTCGTCCCGATGTCGCCGCGGGACCGCAGGGAACGGGGATTCAACCAGGCGGAGCTTCTGGCGCGCGGTGTGGCGAGGCGGCTCCGGAGGCCGGTCCGCAAGACCCTGGAGAAGGTCCGGGTCACGCCGCCGCAAAGCCGGCTGACCGCCCGGCAACGGCGGACGAACTTGCGGGGCGCCTTCGGGCTGCTGCGATACGGTGGGGAACGGGTTCTTCTCGTCGACGACATCGGCACGACCGGATCGACCGCGGAGGAGTGCGCCCAGGTACTGAAGCGCGGAGGGTACCCGTCCGTGGCGGTCTTGGCGGTTGCCCGAGCTTGAAGGAGAGCGGGATGCGCGTAACGTCGGTCTGTCTGGGGCCTCTGGCGACGAACTGCTACCGGGTCGAGATCGGAGGACGAACCGTGCTGATCGACCCGGCCGACGCCTCGGAGGCGCTCGCGTCGTTCCTCGGCGACACGGCGGTGGACGCGGTCGTCCTCACCCACGGTCACTTCGACCACGTCGGCGGGGCGTGGGCCCGTGACGGGGCGGCGGTGATGATCCACCGGGCCGACCTGCCGTACGTCGACCGCTTCTTCCCCGACCATCGGCCGTTCGATCGGTACGTGGACGAGGGGGACGAGATCGTCGCCGGGCTGCGGGTCCTCCACACGCCGGGGCATTCGCCCGGGAGCATCGTCCTGCTCGCCGACGGCGCGCTGTTCGCCGGAGATCTCCTGTTCGCCGGCTCGATCGGGCGGACCGATCTGCCCGGCGGCTCGCCGCGCGAGATGAAGGAATCCCTCCGGAGAATCGGCGAGCTGCCCGGTGATCCGATCGTCTATCCGGGGCACGGGCCGACCACGACGCTCGACAGGGAGCGCGAAACGAATCCGTTTCTCGTCGGTATCCGTTCGACGGAGCGAGGTCGGTGATGAAGGGGAACCGGGCGGACGTCCAGGCGATCAAGGAGCGGGTCGACACCATCGGGTTGATCTCCCGTTACGTCTCGCTGACCAAGTCCGGGGCCAACTACAAGGGGCGCTGCCCGTTCCACAAGGACGACACCCCCTCGATGGTCGTCAACGCCGAGAAGGGACTGTGGCACTGCTTCGGCTGCGGCGAGGGCGGCGACGTCATCGCCTTCCTGATGAAGATCGAACGGCTGTCGTTCATCGAGGCGGTGAAGCGGCTCGCCGCCGAGGTCGGGATGTCGTTCGAGGCGAGCGACGACGGCGAACGGGAGAAGCTCCGTCGGATCACCGCCGAGGCGGCCGAGTACTTCGCCGCCAATCTGACCGGGAACGCCGCAGGAAAGAAGGCGCGCGCGTATCTCCTGGAGCGCGGGTACGACGAGGCGTCCTGGAAGCGGTACGGGCTCGGCTACGCGCTGCCCGGGTGGGACAACCTGAAGCGGCGATTCGGATCGCGCCACGGCGAGGCGACGCTGGTCGAGCTCGGCCTGCTCGTCCGCGGGGACGAGAACACCTACGATCGCTTCCGCGACCGGACGATCTTCCCGATCCACGACCTCTCCGGCCGGCCGATCGCGTTCGGCGGAAGGGCGTTCGAGGGCGAGCCGAAGTACCTCAACTCCCCCAAGACCCCGCTGTTCGACAAGGGACGGCTCCTGTACGGATTGCCGTGGGCGCGGGAGGGGTTGGCGGCGACGCGGACCGCCGTCCTCGTCGAGGGGTACACCGACGTCCTGACGCTCCAGCAGGCCGGCCTGACGAACGCCGTCGGAAGCATGGGGACGTCGTTGACGCAAGGGCAGGCCGATCTGCTGAAGCGGTTCGTCGACGACGTCGTCATCTCCTACGACCAGGACGCGGCTGGCGGCGCGGCGGCGATCCGCGGGATGCAGATCCTGCGGAACAGCGGGCTCGGGGTCCGCGTCGTCCAGCTTCCGAGCGGGGAAGACCCGGACGGCCTCGTCCGGCGAGAGGGCGCCGAAGCGATGGCGGCGGCGATCCGGGCGGCGGTCCCGTTTCACCGGTTCTTCGTCGATCGGGTCCTCGCGGAGCACGACCGGTCGACCGCCCGCGGCAAGGAGCGGATCCTCGACGCGGTGCGGGAGTTCTATCGGGCGGTCCGCGTGCCGACGCTCCGGGAGGAGATCGAGCGACACCTCGCCGACCTCCTCGACCTTTCCGTCGAGTCCGTGCGAAGGGGGCTTCCCCGCCGTCGCGAGGTTCACTGGTCGGATCGGGACGCCCAGGGTGCGGTCGAGTCGTGGGGGGAAGAGGAGGTCCTCCTCTCCCTCCTCCTCCGCGGGGAGATCACCTGGGATCGGATCTCCGGGGTCGCGACGCCGGAAGACTTCTCGGAGGGAAACCGGCCGATCGCCGAGGCGCTGGCGTCCGGCGTTGCAGAATTGAGCGCGCTGGTTGACCATCTGGATGAGGAATCATCGCGTCGGGCGAGCTACTACGCGCTGGCGCCGGTCCGGTTCAGCGACACGGACAAGGCGGTGAGGGACGCGCTGGCGCGGCTGGTGCCGCTGCCCGAAGCCGAGCAGGAGCTGAAGGATCTGACGAAACAGCTCGAGGAAGCGGCCGAAGCAGGGGACTGGGAGCGGTGGAACGGACTGATGGAGAGGAAGATCGCGTTGAAGGCGAAGGCATTGACTGCGAAGGGGGACGAATGACCGCCAAGAAGCAGAAGGGGACTTCCAAGAAGGACCCGGCGAAGGCGAAGCGCACCGTTGCGGAAGCCGAGCTCGACGACGCGGTGGAGGTGTCCTCTCCGAAGAAAGCGAGCGGCGAGGACGAGGAGACCGTTTCGACCGATCCCCGCGAGGACGATCTGACCGATCCGGAGGACCTGCTCGAGGACGAGGAAGGGGACTCGGAGACCGAGGAGATCCTCCAGGAGTCGGTGGCGAAGCGGGCCCTCAAGGCGCAGATGGCCTCGCAGTGGAGGGATCGCGACGCGTCGGCCCGACGCGAGGATCCGGTCAAGACGTACCTGCGCGAGATCGGCAAGGTCCCGCTTCTCACCAAGGAGGGCGAGGTGGAGCTCGCCAAGGCGATGGAGATCGGCGCGTACGCCGAGCTCTCGATCGCCGTGCAGGCCGGGAAGGGCGCGAAGTCGGAGCTGAGGAAAAACAAGGACCTTTCCGACGTCGAACGGGTCGAGCTCGAGGAGCTGGTCGAGAAGGGGAGCGCGGCGGCCGAGCTCCTCGTCTCCTCCTCGTTCGAGGAGAAGCTCGGCGAAGAGCTCCCCCAGAAGCCGACGCCCGAGGAGCTGAACGACTTGGTCCGCACGGGGCGGGCGGCGCGCGACCGCCTGACCATCTCGAACCTTCGCCTCGTCGTCTCGATCGCCAAGCGCTACATGAATCGCGGCCTCTCGTTCCTCGACCTGATCCAGGAGGGGAACATGGGGCTGATGAAGGCGGTCGAGAAGTTCGACTACACGCGGGGCTACAAGTTCTCCACCTACGCGACGTGGTGGATCCGCCAGGCGATCACCCGGGCGATCGCCGATCAGTCGAGGACGATCCGCGTCCCGGTCCACATGATCGAGACCGTACGCGAGCTGAACCGGGTCAAACGCGAGTACATCCAGTCCCACGGCTCGGCCCCGACCCTCGAGGACCTCTCCGAGCTGACCGGGATGTCGATCGACAAGATCAAGAAGGTCGAGTCCGTGTCGCAGTACACCGCGTCGCTCGAGCGGCCGATCGGCGACGAGGACGAGGACACGCTCGGCGATTTCATCGAGGACCCGTCCTCGCCTTCGCCGACGAAGGAGACGTTCCGGATGTTCCTTCGCGAGCAGCTCTCCCGCGCGCTCGATCAGCTCGACGAGCGGGAGCGCGAGATCCTCAAGCTTCGCTACGGGCTCGAGGACGGCCACCCGCGAACGCTCAAGGACGTGTCGCTGAAGTTCAACATCACCCGCGAGCGGGTCCGCCAGATCGAGATCAAGGCGATCGAGAAGCTGAAGCATCCGTCCCGCCGCGCCGAGCTGAAGCGGTTCCGCGAGCTCCTCCTCGCGGAGGAGTAGGAACGGCGTGGACCGGCCGACCGAAGGCCGTCGAGCCCCGGTCCTCGTCGTTCTCGGGCCGACGGCGGTCGGCAAGACGGCGGTCGGCGTCGAGGTCGCTCGACGGATCGACGGGGAGATCGTCTCGGCCGACTCGCGGGCGTTCTTCGCCGGTCTGGACGTCGTCACCGACAAGCCGTCCGAAGCGGAGCGCCGGGGAATCGTCCACCACCTGATCGACTGCGTCCCCGCACGCGGTTCGTACGACGCGATGGCGTTCCGCCGGGACGTCGAGCGGCTGATTCCCGAGATCGGCGGCCGCGGGCGCGTCCCGATCGTCGTGGGAGGCGGGACGCTCTACCTCGGGGCGATCCTCCGCGGGATCTTCGAGGGGCCTGCGAAGGACGACGGGCTCCGCGTGGCGATGGAGGAGCGGAGCGTCGACGCGTTGTATGAAGAGCTCCTCTCGGCCGATCCGGAGGCGGCGAGATCGATCCACCCGAACGACCGACTGCGGATCACGCGCGCCCTCGAGGTCCATCGGCTGACCGGACGACCGATCTCCTCGTGGCAGGCCGCCGCCGCGCCGCTCCCGCACCGGTTCTTCGTCGTTGGCCTTCGGCGGGATCGCGCCGACCATCGGACCGCGATCGCGGCCCGCGTCCGCCGGATGATCGAGCGCGGGCTGATCGACGAAGTGAGGCGGCTCCGGGAGGAGGGCCTCGATCCGGATTGCCAGGCGTATCGGACGATCGGCGTGCCGGAGGCGGCGGCGCACATCGACGGACGCGCGACGGAGCGCGAGATGGAGCGGGCGATCGTGAACAGGACGTGGGGGCTGGTCCGCAGGCAGACCGCCTGGTTCCGACGCGAGAAGGGTGTAAGCTGGTGGGACGTGACCGGGCGGAGTGCGGGCGAGGTCGCCGACGAGATCGTCGCGGCCTGGAAACGGTTCCTGGAGGCGGTCGATGAACGTCGCTGACGAGCGGTGGGTGCTGCGAGCGGAGGATCAACGGGCGCTCGACGAGCGCGCGGTCGCCTCGGGGGTCGGGCAGGACGCGTTGATGGAAAGCGCGGGCACGAGCGCGGCCGAGTGGATCCTCGGGCGGCTCCGCCCTCGAAGGGCGGCCGTCCTCGCCGGACCGGGCGGAAACGGCGGCGACGGGCTCGTCGTCGCGTGCCGCCTGTACGAGGCGGGCGTCGACGTCCAGACGTTCCTGCTCTCGCCGCTCTCGAACTGCTCGCCGGCGGTCCGGCGGACGGCCGAGCGGCTCGTCGCCGCCGGCGCCGGACCGGTCCGTCCCGCTTCCGCCGACAAGCTGGCCGCGTCGCTCGAACGGGCCGACTGCGTCGTCGACGGGCTGTTCGGAAGCGGCCTGACCCGCCGGTTGGACGGGGAGGCGCTCCGGATCGTCGAGCGGCTGAACGCGAGCGACGCGAAGACGGTCTCCCTCGATCTGCCGAGCGGGTTGGCGTCGGATCGCGGGGAGACGCTCGGCGAGGCGGTCCGCGCCGACGTCACCCTGGCGATGGCGTTCCTCAAGCCGGCGCACCTGTTCTACCCGGCGGCCGGGCAGTGCGGGAACACGGTCGTCGTCGACGTCGCCTATCCGGCGTCGATCCTGCGGGACGCCGAGCCGTGGGCCCGGGTCTGCGAGTCGGCGGCGATCCGGCGCCGGTTGCCCGCCCGGCGGCCGGACGGGCACAAGGGGACGTTCGGCCGGGCGTTGGTCTTTGCCGGGTCGATCGGGATGACCGGAGCGGCGATCCTCTGTTGCCGCGGTGCGTTGCGCGCCGGCGCCGGATTGGTGTATCTCGCCGGACCGGCCTCCCTCGATCCGGTCTTCGAGGCGACGCTGCCCGAGGTGCTCACGATCCCGCTTCCCGATGAGGAGGGGCACGTCGCGAGCCTCGAGAGCGCACGGCTCCGGGACGTGATGGAACACGCCGGTGTTCTGGCCGTCGGACCGGGCCTCTCGCGTGTCCCGGCGGCGCTCGACGCGGTGCGGGCGATCGTCGAGCGGTTCCCGGGACCGGTCGTTCTCGACGCCGACGGGCTGCACGCCCTCGTCGGCCGGGAGGACGTTCTGGCCCGACTCTCCGGGCGCTCGATCCTGACCCCGCATCCGGGGGAGCTCGGGGCGTTGACCGGTGGGACGCCGGAGCGGATCGACGCGGAGCGCCGAGACGTCGCCCGGGCGTTCGCCCGCGAACACGGGGTCGTTCTCGTCCTCAAGGGCCGGCCGACGGCGATCGGCCTTCCCGAAGGGGACGTCTACCTGAATCCGACCGGCAACGACGGGCTCGCCACTGGCGGGACCGGAGACGTGCTCACCGGCCTGATCGCCGGGTTTGCCGCCGGTGGGGCCCCGCTCGCCGACGCGGCCCTCGCCGGGACGTACGTGCACGGCCTCGCCGCGGAGATCTACGCGAGGGATCGCTCGTCCCGGTCGCTCGTCCCGTCGGATCTGATCGATCGGATCCCCGAGGCGCTCCGAGAGGTCGAGGGATGCGGCTGATCGACAGCCACGCCCACCTCGACGATCGCGCGTTCGGGAAGGATCGCGCCGCCGTGATTGCGCGCGCGTTCGCCGAGGACATCGGGATCGTCACCATCGGCTCCGATCTTCGTTCGAGCCGGGAGGCCGTCCGCCTAGCCGAACGGCACCGGCGGATCTGGGCGACCGTCGGCGTCCATCCGCACGACGCCAAGCATGTCGACGGCGCCGTGCTTGGCGAGTTGGGAGAACTCGCCAAGCACGGCGAGGCCGTCGCGATCGGGGAGATCGGCCTCGACTACTACCGGGACCTGTCCCCGCGGGACGTGCAGCGGAGGGCCTTCCGGGAGCAGCTCGAACTGGCGCGAGGAGTCGACCTGCCGATCTGTCTCCACAATCGGGAATCGACCGACGATCTCCTCGCGATCCTCCGGGAGGCCGGCGACGCGCACCGGGGCGTGGTCCACTCGTTCCTCGGCGACGCGGAGCTTGCCCAAAAGTTCCTCGACCTCGGCCTTCACCTCGGAATCGGGGGTCCGGTGACCTACCCGAAGAACGGCGCCCTCCGCGAAGCCGTCAAGGTCGTTTCGTTGGAGCGGCTCCTGGTCGAGACGGACTCCCCGTACCTGACGCCGGTCCCGTACCGCGGCCGCCGGAACGAGCCGTCGTACGTCGCGTACGTTGCGGAGGAGATCGCACGACTCAAGGGGCTCGATCCGGAGGACGTGGCCCGAAGGACGACCGAAAACGCGGCCCGGCTGTTCGAACTAAAGCTGTGACATCCCCGACGGCAGGCCCGCCGTCCGATCGCGGGATGTCCGGCAGGAATTCGCCTTTCGCCCAAGCGGTTTGTTGGATATGATCCGGCAACTACGGCCGGCCGCGAGCGCGGCCTGTGCCGATACGGGTGAGATCGAATGGCATTCGAACGTGATCTGAGCGATCTCCTGTCGCGCGGTCCTGTTGTCTCGAACCCGTGCCGGGAGGACATGATCCGGGCGGCCGTCGACGGCCGAGAGGCGATGGTGAGCGCCGGGGGAGCTCTCGCCACGTGGACGCCGCCGGAGTCCACCGGCCGCAGCCCGGCCGACACGGTCATCGTCCGCCGACCGGCGAGCGAGGAGACCATCGACTGGGACTCGCCGAACAACCTGCCGATCGATGAAGCGACCTTCGATGACGTGATCGAGGACGTGTTTCGGACGCTCGAGGCGAAGGAGCGCCTCTACGAGGTCGACCGCGTGGCCGGCGCCGACACGAGCTACGCCCTGCCGGTCAAGCTGGTCACCGATCGGGCGCTCGCCGCCCTCTTCGCCGACAACATGTTCCGACCGATTCCCGATCGAGTCGAGCAGAGCCTCTTCTCGGAGCGACCGTTTCGGCTTCTCGTGCTTCCGTACGACAAGCTGAATCCCGCGCGCTACGAGGGGCGGCTTCGGATCGACCCGCGTCTGGGCGGGACGTCGACGATGGTCATCGGCATGGACTTCGATCGGCGGATCGGCGTGGTCTACGGCTCCGCCTACGGCGGCTCGGTGAAGAAGCTCATCTTCACCGTGATGAACTACCTCCTTCCGGCGGAGGGAATCCTGCCGCTGCACTGCTCGGCGAACGAGGGGCCGGAGGGCGACATCGCTCTGCTGCTCGGGCTCTCCGGTACCGGGAAGACGACGCTTTCCGCCGATCCTCGCCGCGCGTTGCTCGGGGACGACGAGCACGGCTGGAGCGATCGAGGGATCGCGAACTTCGAGAACGGCTGCTACGCCAAGCTGATCGACCTCGATCCGAACAAGGAGCCCGAGATCTACCACGCGATCATGCATGGGGACGCCGTCGAACGGCACGGAGCGATCGTCGAGAACGCGATGGTCTACCCGGACGGAAGCTTCGACCTGTTCGACGACCGCATGACGCCGAACTCGCGGGGATCGTACCCCCTCACCTACCTCTCGAACGTGAAGCCGTCGTCGACCGGTGGGCATCCCCGAACGATCCTTTTCCTCACCGCGGACGCGAACGGGGTCCTTCCCCCGATCGCTCGTCTGAGCAAAGAGCAGGCGATGCTCTGGTTCCTGATGGGCTACACGAGCAAGCTCGCCGGGACCGAGACCGGCGTCGTCGAACCGAAGACGACCTTCTCCCGGTTCTTCGGCGAACCGTTCATGCCGTGCAACCCGGACGTCTATGCGCGGATGCTCGGCGAGCGGCTCGACGCCCACGGGACCGATGTCTATCTCGTCAACACCGGGTGGAGCGGCGGGCCGTACGGGGAGGCGGAAAGGATGGACATCACGCTGACCCGGGCGATGGTTCACGCCGCGCTGTCGGGCGGGCTTCGGGACGTGGCGTACGATCGCGATGCGCTCTTTCACGTGTCGATTCCGCGATCCTGTCTCGGGGTGCCCTCCGAGATCCTCCGGCCGGAACGCGCGTGGGCGGACGCGTCGAAGTACCGGGAACGGGCGTCGAAGCTGGCCGGTGAGTTCGCGGCCCACTTCGAGACCGCCTACGGAAACAAGGGGATCGATCCGGCGGTCGCCGCACAATGTCCGGGCAAGTGACCCGCCGAGGCGGTTCACTTGAACCGGGCTTTCCATCCGTTCACCGCGTTTAGCGGAACCGCGACCGGAGATCGTCCCACAGCGCACGGAGGGCGACCTGTAGCTTGCGCAGAAGCGGCAGGTGCGGGCTTCGCGGCCACTTCCAAACGACGCCGACGATCAGGAGCACGGCGAGAACGGTGAGGAGGAAGTGGAGGAATCCGGACGAGAGGCTGAGGATGACCGCGATGATCACGATCGCGAGGCAGAGGGCGAAGTCGGTCGCGGAGCAATGGCGCAGCTGCTGGCGGAACGCGTTTCGCAGACCGCGGTAGGCCAGCCGGATCTTCGCCGGGAGCGGCGCGCGGATCCCACGCGGCCACTTCCAGGCGATCCCGATCAGCGTCAGGACGATCAAAACGTCGACCAGCGTCCCGAGGACCCCGAGAATCAGCCCGAGGACGACGGCGAGCGCCAGCAGCGCAAGCGCCAACGAGAGGAGCGCGATCGGGATCGGGGAGAAGACGAACGCACCGGCCAGCGCGCCAAACGGGATCAACAGCGGAAGAAAGACCGCGAGCAGAACGAGCCGTAGGATCCAGATGATCAGCATCGATGTGTTCCCCCTCTTGGGCTCGGCGCGCGAGACAGGTCGACACCGGCCGTCCTTCCCGTATGCGTCTTCGGCATTATCGATCTCGGTGCGACGCGGGACAAGCGCTCCTCCGGCGCACGACCGGGTCCCGCCAACCCGGATGCGGTCTGGCCGCGAGCGGTTCCTGAGGCGTTCCGAGTCGTCCCCCTTGACAACATAACAATGTGATGTTATACTGCCGACAACTTCTCTCGTGGAGGTGAATCGGATGGCGCTGACGTACTACGATATGGAGAAGCTCATGCGGATGGTGTACGCTCAGAAGCTCTTATCTAGTCTGGAGAAGCTCGATGTCGAGCGGAGCAGAGTCCGGCGGGATCGCGAACCGGCCTGCGATCGGGTGCTGTGTCGGGTCCGCCCGAGCGGCGCCACGGCGAAATAGAACAGTATGCTGTTGCTTAGGGGAGAGCCATGGACGAAGAAAAGCTGATCTCGAAGAAGGAGGTCCTCGAGAAGATGGGGATCTCCTACGGCCAGCTGTACCGATGGAAACGAAAGGGACTCATCCCGGAGATCTGGTTCGTCCACCGGTCGACGTTCACCGGGCAGGAGACGTTCTTCCCTCGGGACAAGATCATCGAGCGGATCGAGCGGATCAAGGCGATGAAGGACGAGCACCCGCTCGACGACCTCGCCGAGCTGATCACCACGCACGTCAACGCCAAGCTGAGAGTGGCCCTGTCGAAGCTCGAGCGCCTCGGTTGGCTCGACGATGACCTGCTGAGGACGTGCTGTCCGGCCGAGGCGTCGGACGAGGCCGTTTCGATCTGGCAGGCGTTCGTTCTCGGCGTTCTCAGTCGGCTGCGTCGCTCCGCGCGGGACGAGGAGATCGATCTCGTTCGGAGGACCCTGGAGGGCGAGCGCGGAGGCGGCCTGCTGGACCGCGTGTCGGAGAACGGGCTCAACTTGTACTTGCTGCGTAAGCGGGTCGCGTCCGGCGGCATCTCGGCGCAGATCAGCCTCGTGGCGCTGACGGAGGAAGGCGCGGTCTTCGATCCGGCGATCGAGGTGGTGGCGACCGTCGACCTGTCGACCGTGTTGCAGCGGATCAAGCTCGACCTCGCGCGGAGCGACGAAACGGCGTCCGGCGAGGGCAACGCGCGCCGAGAATCGGACGAACGTGAGGTGAAGCGATGAGTGAAGAGCGACGATCAGTGAGCATATCCGGGTCCGGCCGCCTCGGCGGGGGGGAGTATGGGCGGGTCGCGGTCTCCGGGTCCGGCAGGGTCGACGGCGATCTGACCGCCGAGGAGCTGAGGATCTCCGGATCGGGCCGGGTATCGGGACGGACCGAGGCGGGGCAGATCACGATCTCCGGCAGCGGGAAGTTCGGCGGTGCGGTCAGGGCAGACGAGATGCGCGTCAGCGGATCCGCCAAGATCGAGGGGCCGGTCGAAGCGAAGGAGTTCAAGTCCTCGGGCCACTTCCACGCCGAGGGAGACATCGCCGCGGAGTACTTCAAGAGCAGTGGGAGCTTCCGCGTCGGAGGCGACGTCGAGGCCGACATCTTCAAGGCGAGCGGGGGGTTCGACATCGAGGGCCTCCTGTCGGCCGACAAGGTGGAGATCCGCCTCGCGGGTCGGTGCACGGCGCGGGAGATCGGCGGGGAGAGGATCCACGTCGAGCGTCCCGAGTCGCTCGGTGCGACCCTGCTCGGCGGCCTGGCGAAGATGCTGACCGGCGGAGGGACGGCCGAGCTTCGGACGACGCAGATCGAGGGGGACGAGATCCACCTCGAGAACACGATCGCCGACGTCGTCCGCGGGACGCGGGTCGAGATCGGTCCCGGCTGTCGCATCGGGTCCGTCGAGTACACCGAGACGCTCAAGGTCCACGACGACGCGGAAGTGGAGCGGCAACAGAAGGTCTGAACGCCTCCGTTGAACCGGATGCGGGCGCGCGTCGACTGACGAAGCGAAGCCGATGGAACGCGGAGAACGAGTGGAAACCGTGGCCGGGCGCTGGAAGGGTCGTTTCTTCACGATCTGGACCGGCCAGCAGCTGTCGATCGTCGGCAGCCGAGCGGCTCAGTTTGCCCTGGTGTGGTGGCTGACGACGACGACCGGCTCGGCCACGGTTCTCGCCTCTGCGGCCCTGGTGGCGATGATCCCGCAGATCGTCCTCGGACCGTTTGTCGGGGCGTTGATCGATCGGTGGAACCGACGCGCGGTGATGATCGTCGCCGACTCGTTCATCGCGCTCGTCGGCCTGTGGCTCGCGTACCTTTTCTGGTCGGGCACGATGGAGGTCTGGCACGTCTACGTGGTGATGCTCGCCCGGTCGTTCGGCGGAGCGTTTCACTGGCCGGCGATGGCCGCGTCGACGACGCTGATGGTCCCCGAGCAGCACTACACACGGATCGCGGGCCTCAATCAGACGATTCACGGGCTTCTCAATATCCTCGGCCCGCCGCTCGGCGCGTTGCTGTTGTCGCTGCTTCCGCTACACGGCGTGATGATGGTCGACGTGGCGACGGCGGCGTTCGCCGTGGCACCGTTGCTGTTCCTGTTCGTGCCCCAGCCCGCGCGGGAGCACGTCGAGGCGGTGAAGGCGAAATCGTTCCTCGCCAACGCACGGGACGGCCTCCGGTTCGTCTTCGGTTGGCCGGGACTCCTCGCGCTCCTGGTCGGCGCGTCGATCCTGAAGATCGCGCTGATGCCCGCGTTCTCGTTGTCTCCGCTGCTGGTCTACGAGCACTTCGGAGGCGGTGCACCGCAATTGGGCTTCTTCGACGCGATGGCGGGTGTCGGGATGCTGGTCGGCGGACTCGTGCTCAGTACATGGGGCGGATTCAAGCGGAAGGTCTACACGATCCTGACGGGGCTCCTCGGGATCGGCGTCGCTTGCGTCGTCCTCGGGCTGGCCCCGGCGCACATGCTCTGGCTCGGGATCGCCGGCGTTTTCGTCGTCGGGGTGATGATCTCGCTGACCGACGGCCCGATCTCCGCGTTGCTCCAGGCGACCGTTCCCCCGGAGATGCAGGGACGCGTCTTTGCGCTGCTGGGAAGCTTGTTCTCGTTGACCACGCCGATCGGGCTGGCGATCGCCGGGCCGGTCGCCGACGTGACCGGCGTGCCGTTCTGGTTTCTCTTGGCGGGTCTGATCTGCACGGCGACGGCGCTGATCAGCTTCTTCGTCCCCGCGCTGATCCACATCGAGGATCAGACGCCGAACGGCTCTCCGGCGAGCGAGCCCGAAGGTGCCGCCTCGTCCGAGGTCGAATACGGCGTCGCGGCCGATTGATCTTACGTTCAGCGATTCACGGTGTGGATCGCCCGGCCGAGGGCGTTCTCCGCCGCCTCCTTCAGCCCCTCAGGCAGCGTCGGATGCGGGTGGACCGCGTCGGCGATCGCCTCGAGCGTCAGCCCCGCCTGAAGCGCGACGGCGGCCTCCGAGATGAGATCGGACGCCTCGGCGCCGACGATCTGCGCCCCGAGGACCCGATGATCCCCCGCGTCGGCGACGATCTGGAAGAAGCCGGAGGCGTCGCGCATCCCGAGCGCCTTGCCGAGCGCCGCGTACGGGAACCGCCCGACGAGGATCTCGCGTCCGCGTTCTTTCGCGGCCCGCTCGGAGAGGCCGACCGACGCGATCTCGGGGTCGGTGAAGATCGCCTGCGGGATCGTCTCGTGGTCGAGGACTCTCGTCTCGCCGCCGGCGAGCGCGTCGGCGAGCGCGACGCCCTCGGCCGACGCCTTGTGGGCGAGCATCGGCCCGGCCACCAGGTCGCCGATCGCGTGGACGCCCCGGGCGCGGGTCTCCAGGCTGTCGTCGACAGCGAGGACGCCGCTCGGCTCCGGTTCGAGGTCGACCGACGCCAGCCCGAGGTCGGCCGTGTTCGGCCGGCGTCCGACCGCGAGGAGAACGCGGTCGGCCTCGAGGCTCTCGCCGGAGTTCAGCCGGACGGCAAGGGCGTCTTTCGCCGGCTCGTACGAATCGGCCGCCGTGCCCGTTCGAACGTCGATCCCTTGTTCTGCCAAGGATCGCTTCACCACGCCGAGGGTCCGACGATCGAGGTCGACGGCCGAGAGGATTTCCGGCAGAAGCTCGATCACGGTGACCGAGCTGCCGAGGCGACGGTAGATCGTCGCCAGCTCGAGGCCGATCACCCCGCCGCCGATGACGACCAGTCGGTCCGGGATCTCGGTCAGCGCCAGCGCGTCGTCCGACGACCACACGAGCGGATCGTCGAACGGGAAGCCCGGGATCTCGATCGGCGACGAGCCGGTGGCGAGGACGATCCGTTCGGCGGTCAAGGTTTCACCGGACGCGAGCGCGACGCGCCCCGATCCGTCGAGGCGACCACGGGCGCGGTGCACGTCGACGCCGTTCTTGTCGAGGAGGGTCTCGATCCCGCCGACGAGCTTCGAGACGACGCGCGCTTTCCACGCGGCGAGCTTCGTCAGGTCGATCGAGGGAGGCGGAAAGCCGATCCCCATCTCGTCTGCCGTGCTCGCCCGCTCGATGAGCTTCGTCGCGGCGTAGAGCGCCTTGGTCGGGACGCAGCCCCAGTTCAGGCAGACGCCCCCGAGCTCCCGCTCTTCCAGCAATCCGACACGGAGGCCGAGTTGGGCACAACGGATGGCGCACACGTACCCTCCCGGCCCTCCACCGACGACGACGACTTGATAGTCCATTGGTCCCTCCGCGTAAACCGTACCCGTCCCGGCGGCGTCCGGCAAACCCTTCGGTTGAAGGCCCGAGCGGGCGGCTCGATAATCGTCGGCGACGATGAACGGCTCGGACGACCGGTTCCTCCTCGGATGTCACCTCTCGATCGCCAAGGGATTCCCGCGTGCGATCGACGAGGCGGAGGAGCTGGGGAACAACGCGCTGCAGGTCTTCACGCACAGCCCGGCGGTGTGGCGGATGAAGGAGATCACCGACGAGGTCGCGCGCCGGTTTCGCGACCGTCGGGACGCCTCGTCGGTCCGGTATCTCGTCGTCCACACGATGTACCTGCTGAACCTCGCCAGCCCGGACGAGGCGCTGTACGAGCGCTCGGTCGACGGGCTGATCGAGGAGGCCCGGCGGGCCGGGCTGCTCGGGGCCGACGCGCTGGTCACCCACCTCGGGGCGCACGTGGGGAGCGGGGCGGAGGCGGGGATCGACCGGATCGTCGGCGCGCTCGATCGCACGATCGAGTCGACGGTCTGGGCCGAGTCGCCCGGCGTGCGGCTCCTGCTGGAGAACACCGCCGGATCCGGGACGACGATCGGCGCCTCGTTCGACGAGCTCGCGGCGATCCTCGCCGGGGTCGCCGACGCGTCCCGGATCGGCGTCTGCCTCGACACGTGCCACGCGCTCGCGGCGGGGTACGACCTGCGGACCCGCGAGGCGGTCGACGGGACGGTGCGTCGGTCCGATCGCACGATCGGCCTCGATCGGCTCGAGATGATCCATCTCAACGACTCGAGGTTCCCGCTCGGCTCGCGCCGGGATCGCCACGCCCACATCGGGCGCGGGGAGATCGGCTCGTCCGGGATCGGCGCGGTCGTCAGGCACCCGCGCCTTCGGGGCCTGCCGTTCGTGCTCGAGACGCCGAAGGTGATCGATGGCCGCCCGGACGCCGACCCGCTAAACTTGGCGACGGTCCGGAAGCTGCGGAGCGAAGGGGAGGGGACATGAAGCTGTTCATCGACACGGCGAACGTGTCGGAGATCCGCGAGATGGCCTGGCTGGTCGACGGCGTGACGACAAATCCGACGCTCGTCGCGCGGGAGAAGCGGCCGTTCGAGGACGTGATCGTCGAGATCTGCGGGATCGTCGACGGTCCGGTCAGCGCCGAGGTCACCGCGCTCGACACCGACGGGATGACGTCCGAGGCGCGCGAACTCGCCGCGATCCACGAGAACGTGGTGGTCAAGATCCCGATGACCGAGGCCGGAATGGAGGCGGTCCGGCGGCTCTCCGAAGAGGGAATCCGGACGAACGTGACGCTGGTCTTCTCGTCGAATCAGGCGCTGCTCGCCGCCAAGTGCGGCGCGACGTTCGTGTCGCCGTTCGTCGGGCGGATCGACGACGTCGGCGGGGACGGGATGGGGTTGATCGCGGAGATCCTCGAGGTCTACGCGAACTACGCGTTCCCCGCCGAGGTCCTCGTGGCGAGCGTCCGTCACCCCCGGCACGTCGTCGAGGCGGCGACCCTCGGGGCCGACGTCGCGACCGTTCCGTACGCGGTGCTGAAGAAGCTGTTCGACCATCCGTTGACCGACGCGGGGATCGAGCGATTCCTCAAGGACTGGGAGGGGGTCCCGAAGTGAGCTTCGATCGGACGGAGGGGACGCGCGACGCGTACGGGAAGGCCCTCGCGCAGCTCGGGCGCGAGGACCCGCGGATCGTCGTTCTGACCGCCGACCTCGCGGGGTCGACGAAGACGTCGTCCTTCGCCGCCGAGCACCCGGATCGGTTCTTCAACATGGGGGTCGCCGAGGCGAACATGATCGGGACGGCGGCCGGTCTGGCGATGAGCGGGTATCGGCCGTTCGTGTCGACGTTCGCCGTCTTCGCCGCCGGGAAGATGTGGGAGCAGATCCGCCAGGTCGTCGCCTACCCCAAGGTGCCGGTGCGGATCGTCGCCACCCACGCCGGGCTGACGGTCGGGGAGGACGGCGCGAGCCACCAGATGCTGGAGGACGTCTCCAACATGCGCGTCCTCCCGAACATGCGCGTGGTCGTCCCCGCCGACGCCGTCGAGGCGGAGGCCGTGACGCGGTTCGTCGCCGCGTGCGACGACGGCCCGATCTACGTCCGACTCGCGCGCGCCCCGTTTCCGGTGATCCACGGCGAGCGGTTCTCGTTCGAGCTCGGACGGGCCGAGCTCCTCTGCGAGGGGACCGACGTCACGATCGTCGCCTGCGGGGTGATGGTCTCGGTCGCCCTCAAGGCCCGCGAGCGGCTCGCGGAAGGCGGGATCTCGGCCGAGGTGATCAACGCGTCGTCGATCAAGCCGCTCGACGCGGAGACGATCGTCGCCTCCGCGGCGAAGACCGGAGCCGTCGTCACGGCGGAGGAGCACCAGATCACCGGCGGATTGGGAAGCGCGGTCTGCGAGGCCCTGTCGGAGCGCCGCCCGACCCGCGTCGTCCGGGTCGGCGTCGACGACCGCTTCGGGCAGTCGGGGGACGCCGACGCCCTGCTGTCCCACTACGGGCTCGACGTCGACGGGCTCGTCGCGGCGGTCCATCAAGTCCTCGCGTCCTAGCCGTCGTCGAGCGACGAACGATCTCTCGAGGAAGGGGAGACCTGCCGGACGCGTCGGACGGCGACGCCGAAGTGGGCCGCGATCTCCTCGATCAGCCGGTCCCGGTTGCTCAACTTCATCCTGAACAGCGTCAGCTCCCTGCGGACCCTGTGGGCGATCGGGTGGTCGGCGTTGGCGTGGGTGGAGATCAGCAGCGACTTGTCGCTCGCCAGGGCCTCCTCCACGGCCGGAACGAAGCCGGGCGAGGTCAGCTCCATCGGAGCGATCTCGTCGACGACCACGAGGTCGCACGCGTCGACGGCGTGACGGATCGCGCGGACGCCGATCTCCACGAGCGAACGAAGGTCGACCGTGTAGCGGCCGACCCTCGGACCGTCGCGGCGGTGCAGGTGCGCGAGGACGCCCTCCTCGCCCGTCGCGACGTCGACGAGCGAGAAGCCGACCCGGCGCCCGCAGACCCGGATCTCCTTGGTGATCATCCCCCCGGCGGAAAGGGGGAGGATCCCGAGCAGCCGCTCGATCGCCGTCGTCTTTCCCACCCCCGGTCGGCCGGTGATCGCCACGCGTCCCTTGATCGGCATTTCGCCCGATTCTATCCTCACCCCCATGGCCGACACGAACGCCCTTCTCGACGTGATCGAGGTGGAACGGGCCCGCCATCCGCGCATGGACGAGCGGGACCTCCAGAAGCTGATCTACCAGTCCGTGTTCGGGGGAGACCACCTGCTTGTCGATCCGGAGCGGTACGGCCGCGCGTTTCGCGAGGAGTGGGATCGGCTCCCGGTCGACGACGCGTGGGCAATCGAGCCGGCGCTGCAGACGATCGATCCCAAGGGGAGGGTGGCCCGGATTCATCTCGCCGCCTGCAAGCGGTCGGGCGTCGAGGTCGATCGGTTGATCGAGCTGCTCGTTGGACAGCGGCGGAGGAACGGTCGGCGGCCCGACTTCGAACGCCGGTGGGACGAGACGATCGCGATGGCGAGATCGGGGCGGATCCCGTTCTCCGTCGACGCGCTCGAACGGGTCGGCTACCCGAACCGCGCCCCTCGCCACGGGCCGGACTACGGCCCGGCGTCGTATCGGATCGTCAACGACGTCTCGGATCCCGCGATGGCCGAGCGGTTGCGGCGTCTCGGGGTGCGCCGATGAAGGCGGGCGCGCAGCGGCGGATCGGCCACCTCGACATGGACGCGTTCTTCGCCGCGGTCGAGCAGCTCGATCGGGCAGAGTACCGCGGGAAGCCGGTCATCGTCGGCGGCCTCGGTCCCCGCGGGGTCGTCTCCACCGCGTCGTACGAGGCGCGGGCGTTCGGCATTCATAGCGCGATGCCGATGGCCGTCGCGCGGCGGCGATGCCCGAGCGGGATCTACCTCTCCCCCCGGTTCGCCCGCTACAAGGAGATCTCGGACGTCGTGCGGAGGATCCTCCGTCATTACTCCCCGGTGGTCGAGACGGTCTCGCTCGATGAGGCGTTCTTCGACCTCTCGCGGCACGGACAGGAGCCGGAGCGGGCGGCGGCGGTCGCCCGGGAGATCAAGCGCCGCGTCGAGGGCGAGACGAGGCTGACCTGCTCGGTTGGCCTGGCACCGAATCGGTTCTTGGCGAAGCTGGCGTCCGAGCTGAGCAAGCCGGACGGGTTCCTGGCGATCGAGCTGGACGAGGTACAGGAGCTGCTCGACCCTCTCCCGATCGACAGGCTCTGGGGGGTGGGGAGGGTCACCGAGCGCCGGCTGAGCGGCCTCGGCCTCCTCCGGATCGGCGACCTCCGTCGCGCGCCGCTCGAGCTGCTCGTCCGCGAGTTCGGCAGCAACGGGCGACGGCTCCAGCGGCTGGCGTGCGGGATCGACGAGACGCCGCTGCAGGGCGAGGCGGAGTCCAAGTCGATTTCGCGCGAGGTGACCTTCCCGTTCGACATGGTCGAGACGGCGGAGATCGAGAAGGAGGCGCGGCGGCTGGCGCGCGCCGTCGTCTCGCAGCTGCAGCGCGAGTCGCTCGTCTGTCGGACGGTGCGGATCAAGGTTCGATACCCCGACTTCCGGACGATCACCCGCCAGACGCGGCTCGGTTCGGGGACCGATTCGGCTCACCTGATCGCGGCCCTCGCCGTCCACCTGCTGCGCGATCGAACCCGTCTCGACGAGCGGGGGATCCGGTTGATCGGCGTCGGCGTCGGGAGCTTGAGCAAGACGCGCGAGCGGCAGCTCTCGCTGTTCGGCGACGTC
>Ga0315545_1001880_pt1 | contig 19803 bp, 19 predicted proteins | sample SalMarSW160210MG_FD_203096 | JGI IMG/M metagenome (GOLD analysis project Ga0315545, IMG submission 203096) | Salt marsh sediment microbial communities from the Plum Island Ecosystem LTER, Massachusetts, United States - Salt Marsh Sediment SW1602-10 ...
GCTGCCAAAGTACGAGCTACAGGGCTACTCAATTCTGTTTGGCCTTGGCGTGTGCGCGGGTGTTCTCGGCCTGTACTTTTTAGCTCGAACACCTGAAAAGAAAATGCCTCAACTCGAAGAAAAGCCCAGGATACTCAAGATGCTTGGCCAGCCCTTTAGAGATGAGAACTTCCGAAAGCTCATAGCATTTATGTGCTCATGGAATTTTGCAGTGAATCTGGCGGGGCCTTTCTTTATGGTCTATATGCTGAAAAGACTCGGCTTGAGTATGTCATTTATCATCGGTCTTTCGATTATTAGTCAGGTAATGAACTTCATGTTTCTTAAGGTTTGGGGAAAGTACACCGACCGATTCAGCAACAAATCGGTTCTTGCGATTTGCGGGCCTTTGTTCATACTTTCAATCCTGGCATGGACGTTCACGACGATGCCGGAAAAGTATTTCTTGACGATACCGCTTTTGATTGTGATTCACATTGTGATGGGACTTGCCTCGGCGGGTGTTTCGCTGGCATCGGGAAATATCGGATTGAAATTAGCACCGGAGGGACAAGCGACGGTTTATCTTGCAACGAACACGATTATGAACTCGGTAGCGGCAGGCATCGCGCCGATCCTGGGTGGCAAGTTTGCAGATTTTTTTGTTGGCCGACAGCTTGCCTGGACGCTGGAATATACAAGTCCGACAGGAAAATTCTCTCTGCCGACACTGAACCTTCAGCAGTGGGACTTTTTCTTTGCCCTTGCGTTTTTGATTGGTTTATATTCGCTGCATCGGCTGGCAATGATAAGGGAAATCGGCGAAGTTGAAGAAAAGGTAGTGATGAACGAGCTGTTTGCAGAAGTTGCAGGTCAGGTTCGGACTTTATCGTCGGTTGAAGGTGTAAGGCAAATGGTGAGCTTCCCATTTTCAATATTAAGAAGCATTACAACCAAGATCATTAAGCCCAAAAATGATACGATATTACCTGAACAAAGAGGAGAGCAGCCATGAAAAAGTTCAAACTGATAATTGTTGTCATAGTCTCGGTGTTGGCTTTGATTATTTTTCTTCAGAATACGGAGTCGGTCGAGACAAAGCTGCTGTTTATGACTGTCACTATGCCCAGAGCACTGCTTTTAATATCGACGTTTCTTATAGGCTTTGTGGCAGGTATCATTGTTGCGAGCTTACTGCTGAGAAAGCCCGCAAAGCCGCAACAGCAGAAGCGAGCATAGCGCCAGTTGCCAAACACTAACACAGCAGAATATCCTGAGAAGTTAATGGAGTAAAAAATGGAAATTCAGCCGAAGCAAACTAAGCCTATAAAGCGGCATTCAAAAAAAGCCGGTTTGCCACCGGGGACATTAGTGCACATAGGAGAGGAAAAAACAGAGGTGGTTCGCACCACGTATATTGATTACGATGAAGAGAAATTTGAGGAAAAACAAATCAAAAATATCGAGGAGTGCTTTCCGTTCAAGGCAACTCCTACCGTGACGTGGATAAACATTGATGGTATCCACAATGTGGATATGATTGAAAAACTTGGCAAACAGTTTGAGTTGCATCCCTTGATTCTTGAGGACATCGTCAATACCGAGCAGCGACCGAAGTTCGAGGATTTCGACAAATACATGTTTATAGTATTGAAGATGCTTAGTTTTAACGAGCAAAGGCAGGCAGTCGAAACCGAACAGGTGAGTCTGGTGGTCGGCTCAAATTTTGTTATTTCTTTCCAGGAGCGTATAGGCGATGTTTTCGACAACGTCAGAGACCGAATCAGAAACGGCAAAGGTAAAGTCCGGAAAATGGAAGCAGACTATCTTTGCTACACGCTGCTGGACGCTATCGTCGATAGCTACTTCGGAATTCTTGAAAAGCTCGGCGAAAAGATAGAGTCTATGGAAGAAGAACTTGTTGCTGATCCAACAGAAAAGACAATGAAGAAAATCCATCTGATGAAAAGACAGATGATATCGCTGCGTAAGTCCATCTGGCCGTTGAGGGAAGTTATCGGTGGTTTGCAGAGAGCTGAATCAACGCTTATCAAGGAAACGACCGGCATATACCTGCGCGATGTTTACGATCATACAATACAGATAATAGATACCATCGAGAGCTTTCGCGATATGGTTTCAGGAATGCTCGATATATATCTTTCGAGCATCAGCAACAAAATGAACGCGGTTATGAAGGTGCTGACGATTATCGCGACACTGTTCATTCCACTTACGTTCATAGCGGGTGTTTATGGCATGAACTTTGAGTACATGCCGGAACTTAAGTGGCGGTGGGGATATGCAGCGATCTGGATGGTAATGGCCACGGTTGCGGTTATAATGCTGATTTACTTCCGAAGGAAAAAGTGGCTGTGAGAAGGCGGTAAAAGAAAATACTTTTAGCGTTATATTGAGGAGCATGGATAATGAGTTGGGCGTTGTTTATTATTGTGCTTGCAGTCTCGTTTACAGTCGTCAGGATCGGCGCTATAGCTTTCCAGCTTACCGGTCTTGAATGGTCGCTGGCGAAGTTTCAAGCATTATCGTGTTTTACGGGTACAGGTTTTACAACAAAAGAAGCTGAACTTATTACCGGCAGCAGACAAAGGCGTCGGATCGCTTCAGTGCTGATGGTTCTGGGTAATGCCGGCCTTGTTATTATGATTGCGACCTTTGCCAGTTCCCTGAATCCGCAGGAGGCTCTTGAAAGTGGTCTATCCAAACCGCTGTTGCCGATTATTCCACCATATCTGGTCAGGTGGCTAAACTTGCTTATCATTATTGTGGCGGTATTTGTCATCTACAAGGTCTTTACGAATCCGAAGCTTTCGAGCAAACTGACAAATTTCTTAAGAAAGCGAATCATTAGGAAAGAAATATTTCAAAAAGTTTCGTTTGAAGAGCTTCTTTTTATGACCGGTGGATATGGTATCTCTAGAGTAGCTGTTTATGCGGGTAGTCCCGTGGTCAACAAGACACTTGCAGAATCGCAGTTGAGAAGCTATGACATAAATGTCCTTGCTATAGTAAGGGAAGGCCAGACAATACCCAATCCCTCTGCCGGTACAATGATGTTGTTGCAGGACGAACTCGTTTGCTTCGGCAAGCTGGAAAACATCCGTAACAGGATTTGTATGAATCCATAACGCTGTCCGAAGGTAAGCTGACAGCTTCATCTCTGAATTCGAGGAGAAAGCTTGGAAATCAACGATATGAGCTATTTGTTGCTGTTTAACTCACAATTTTACACATGGTTTGTCATTCCTTTTGGTATCTTTGTTGCCAGAATTCTCGACGTCAGTCTGGGAACAGTAAGGGTCATTTTTATCTCAAGGGGAATGAAGTATTTGGCCCCTGTGGTCGGATTTTTCGAGATATTGATCTGGCTTCTTGCAATCGGCCAGATTATGAAGAATCTGTCGAATCCTGCGTGCTATCTTGCCTATGCCGGCGGCTTCGCAATGGGCAACTTCGTCGGCATTTGCATCGCTGAAAGATTGTCACTTGGCGTGGTCCTGATAAGGGTTGTTACGCAGAAGGATGCGCTGCCGCTGGTCCAGTCGCTCAAGGCTGCCGACTACGGCGTTACCAGTGTAGACGGTCACGGTACCAACGGGCAGGTAAAAGTCGTTTTTACAATTGTGCCGAGGCGGGAAGCGCAGGGCGTGGTGGAGCTTATAAAGAAATTTAATCCACACGCTTTTTATTCAGTGGAAGAGATTGGCTTCGTGGAAAAGGGCGTTTTTCCGCTTAGGAGAAGCTGGCACGACTCTGCCTTACTTTGGTTGTTTAGGCCTTTTCGAAAGGGTAAATAATCGGTGTCGACTGGGTTCCGTACAGGGTTTAAGGTTGAAATCAAAATTCAAAAAGACTTTTTGCATTTTACAATGAGATCCTTCGACTGCGCTCAGGACAAGTTTTGATTTTTGATATCAAATTTCACCAGGTGTGGTGGCTGGACTGATGTTCAATGGATCGCCTGTCGGCTTTGGTGTGATTGTATGATTATCATCAAAAACATTCTGCTATCTTTTATTCCAATATTTGTTGCAGTCGATGCGATTGGTGTTCTGCCGATTTTCGCGTCACTTACAGAAGGCGCAGAGCAGAAGGAAAAATCGAGAATCATTTTGCAGTCGATGATTACAGCTCTGTGCCTTGCAATCGGCTTTATATTTTTGGGTAAGGCTGTATTTCGATTGCTTGGCATCACCATAGGTGACTTTATGGTGGCTGGCGGTGCGATACTTTTTTGTATCGCTATAATTGATATTGCCAATCCGGTCAAAAAACGCCGTGTGCCCGGCCAGGAACTTGGAGCGGTACCCATCGGGACACCCCTGATTGTAGGGCCCGCAGTTTTAACTACATCGATGGTTATTGTGCCTCACTATGGACTGTTTCCGACACTGGTGTCGGTCGTGGCAAATATTTTGATGGCAGGCTTGATTTTCCGGTTCTCAACGGTTTTGATTAATGCCCTTGGCGGTTCAGGCGCAAAGGCGTTATCCAAGATAACAAGTCTTTTGCTGGCTGCCATCGCCGTTATGCTCATTCGAAAAGGAATAGCAGAGCTTGTTGGAAAACTATAAAAGTTACCTGAAATGGCGTGTAGGAGATAGTTATGGACACAAAGCTTAGTCACGAGCTGTTTCAAAGACATCCTGATAATCCGATCCTTTCGGTCAAGGATTGGCCCTACGCTGCCAACTCGGTTTTCAATGCAGCGGTGACGATTGTGGATGGCAAAACACTACTGCTGGTCCGTGTCGAGGACTTCAGGGGCATATCACATCTGACGGCGGCACGCAGTGAAGATGGATTCAGCAACTGGCAAATCGATCCAGAGCCTACGCTCAGACCTGATCCCGATAACCATCCGGAAGAAATCTGGGGCATCGAAGACCCTCGCATCACCTGGCTCGAAGAGCAACAACAGTGGGTTGTAGCCTATACGGCCTACTCCAGGGGCGGTCCTCTGGTGTCACTCGCCACGACAACGGACTTTCGTAAATTTACTCGGCTTGGACCTGTTATGCCGCCGGAAGATAAGGACGCGGCTCTTTTTCCTGTCAATTTCAAGGGTTTATGGGCGATGTTTCACAGGCCGGTTGCGAAATCACCGAACTTCACATCTGATATATGGATTTCCTTTTCGCCGGATTTGAAGCACTGGGGCAATCATCAGGAGGTGATCCGTGCCCGGCTGGGTGGCTGGTGGGACGCCAATAAAATAGGTTTATCGGCGCCGCCCCTGCAAACAATCGAAGGCTGGCTTGTTTTGTACCATGGCGTGCGCACGACAGCGTCGGGTTCGATATACCGGTTGGGATTGGCGCTGCTTGACCTTGAGGATCCCACGCGTGTTCTTCGCCGGTCGGAGGAGTGGATATTTGGGCCCAAAGCCCATTACGAGCGCGAAGGTAATGTGGATGATGTGGTGTTTCCGTGCGGCTGGGTGCAGAAAAACGACATGGTCTATATGTATTACGGCGCAGCGGATTCCTGCATTGCTCTTGCGACAGCTAAGTTAAACGACCTGGTTGGTTTTATACTTAAGTGCCCGGATGGAAGGGACTCGTAGTCGGCAAGCAAGTCAAATATGCAAAATGGGCCTGGAGTGTGCGCTTACCGCCTGTAATCCTGGAGCCAGTGTATACTCATTATAACAAAATCTGCGAAATCTATTTTGCAGTCGCCGTTAATGTCACCGGCGATGATGGTTTCGCAAATCGGCTCGCCAAAATATGATTTGCTTGCCTCGGCTATGCCGCCGTTGAAATGGGCGAGCAGTTCACGTCTATTTTGTGTTTGAAACAGGAATGTCTCTTGCTTACACTGTGTATTCATAGGAAAGCTCCTTTTGTCCTGATTAAGTTCTTTTCAATAACCAACTTATATCAGCAAAAGGAGCTTTTTCAACCAAAACTGTGAGAAATGTGGGCTAAAGGTCACCGTACTATCCTGGGGACCAGCGCTTCCTTGAGTGAGGCAGAGCCACACTGGAGGGAGTTCTTAAAGGGTCTGCAAGACAGAGGTTTGTGTGGCGTGCGGTATGTGGTTAGTGACGATCACGATGGTCTAAAGGCGGCTCTGGAAGCACAGATGCCCTCAGTACCCTAGCAGAGGTGCCAGTGTCACCTGCAGCGTAATGCGATGGCTTATGTTCCTAAAGTGGCGATGCGAAAGCAGGTGGCGGCGGATATTAGGGACATCTTTGACGCTCCAGATCACCAGGAAGCTCAGAATCGGTTGAATCGTTACGTTGAGAAGTACACGCAAGCGGCCCCCAAGTTAGCTCAGTGGATGGAACAGAGTATCCCGGAGGGCTTTACTGTGTTTATGTTGCCTGCTGAACATCGCCGATATATGCGAACTACGAATATGCTTGAACGGCTCAACGAAGAGATCAAACGGCGAACAAGGGTCGCCCTTCGGGCTCCCTCTGTGCCAACGGCCTTAACAGACGGTGATAAGTCCACCTTAAAAATGCCTGTTTTTTGTCTTGACAATGGGTAGGGGCATAGAGTGTATCATTCTGACAGAGAATAGTAGTATCTGCCAAGCGCATCAATTCGCGTCGCTTCTTTTTAAGGATTAAGCGATAGAGTAGATAAAATCTGAGTCAATGTATCGAGCAGATATGGCAAAAACTAACTAATTTAGGAGGTCATCAAATGAATCACAGGCTTATAAATATTTTGTTGGCAGCCGTAATAACAGGTGGAACCTGTTTAGCTCAGCCAGACCAGCCAACGATTAAAGAAGACTTCAAGCCCTCGACCTTGAACCAACCCGGTCAGCAGTATCCGCAGGTTAACTCTCAAGGCTATGCTCGATTTCGCATCATGGCACCCCAAGCCCAAAGCGTCAGGGTAAGTCTGGGCGGACGCGGGGGCACCATCCTCACCAAAGCCGAGGACGGCTCCTGGATGGGCACCACGGCGAGACCACTGGATGAAGGCTTTCACTACTATCATCTCACGATTGATGGAGGGACATTTAACGATCCCGGCACGTTGAACTTTTACGGTTCAACTCGTTGGGAAAGCGGCATCGAGATACCTGCTCATGACCAGGATTTCTTCGCCCTCAAGGACGTTTCCCACGGCCGAGTGCAGCAGATTCTTTTCCCATCTAAAAGTACCAACACCTCACGCCGCGCCTTTGTGTACACGCCACCTGACTACGACAAGGACCTGACCAAACGATATCCGGTACTGTACCTGCAGCACGGCTGGGGCGAGGATGAAACTGCCTGGAGCAACCAAGGCCACGCCAACCTGATCATGGACAACCTGATCGCCGCAGGCAAGGCCAGGCCCTTTATCATCGTGATGACCTACGGCATGACAAACGAAATCCGGTTCGGCGGCATCAGAAATTTCGATATCGGTCCCTTCCAGACGGTTCTCGTCGACGAGTTGATCCCCTACGTCGATGCCAACTTCCGTACGCTCTCCGATCAACCCCATCGCGCCATGGCTGGCCTCTCCATGGGCGGAATGGAAACCAAGTCGATTACCCTGAAGAATCTCGATAAGTTTTCCAACATCGGCCTCTTCAGCGGCGGTACCATCTCTCCGGATGATGTCAACAACACACCCGGTTTCAAGGAGAAGGTTAAGCTGGTATTCGTTAGCTACGGCAGCCGCGAACTCGGCGGCGGTCGTCGCGGTTTTGTTGGCGATCCTAAGGCGAACGCTGACGCATTGAAACAAGCCGGTATCAACAGTGTATCTTACGTCTCCCCGGATACGGCCCACGAGTTCCAGTCCTGGCGCCGCAGCCTGCACGAGTTCGCTCAACTACTGTTCAAGGAAAACATTTCCAGTTCCCTTACACCTCCGAGGGAAGACCTTTCCAACTCCGTTACTCCCCCGGCTGGAACAAAGCTGGTGATCCGGGTCGCGTGTGGGGCCTATCAGCCCTACACCGACAAGAATGGTAACCTGTGGCTGCCTGATGAAGTCAAGGCTCCCGGCGCGTCGCTGGGCCCACTGGATGGAATGACCATCGAGCGGACGGAGATCTACGAAGTCCCGAATGTCGCGTTCCCCCAGATCTTCCAGACCGAGCGGTACAGTATGAGCGCGTACGAGTTCAATCTTCCCAACGGCAAGTACACCGTCCGACTGCATTTTGCAGAGACCTTTACGGGCATCATGGACGTTGGTCAGCGGGTGTATTCGTTTGCCGTACAGGGACAGGAGCCGGAGAAGGATTTCGACATCTTCAAGGAAGCCGGCGGGCCGTACAAGGCGATCCAGCGAGAGTACAAGGGTGTTGAGGTAACCGACGACAAGCTGAGGATTACGTTTACACCGAATATAGAAAATCCGGTAATCAACGGCATCGAGATATTCGCCGAATAAACGCGTTGTCAATCCAGGAGTGAGAATGTATGAAAAGTAACAATAAATTCCATTCTTACAATAAAAGAAAAACGAGACAAGAAAAGCATCTATTAACAGCGAATCTTAAAAAAGATTTATAAAGAGGTCATCAAATGAACAACAAGCTGATCAAGATTTTATTGGCAATGGCGCTAACAAGTGTGATCTGTATAGCCCAAACAGACCAGGCTTCTGGTGTCGAAGACTTCAAACCGACATCTTCCAATCAACCGGGCAAGCAGTATCCCCAGGTCAACTCGGAAGGTCGTGTCCGGGCTCGCATCGTTGCGCCTAACGCCAAGAGTGTTCTGTTGGATATAGGCGGTGTAAGATACCCTATGACCAAGGGCGAGGACGGCGCTTGGATCGGTGACTCGGAGCCTCAGGATGAAGGTTTTCACTATTACCAGCTCAATATCGATGGGGCACAGGTTCCGGACCCAGGCAGCATGTTCTTCTACGGCGCCAGTCGCTGGGGCAGCGGTATTGAAGTCCCCTCCAAGAATCAGGACTTCTACGCTCTCAAGGACGTCCCCCACGGTCAGTTACGCCAGAATCTCTATTACTCCAAGGTCAGCAGTACCGCGCGTCGCTGCTTCGTCTACACACCACCGGACTATGACAAGGATCCCACGGTCCGCTACCCCGTACTGTTTCTCCAGCACGGCGGCGGCGAAGATGAGACCGGCTGGCCCGGTCAGGGAAAGACCAATCTGATCATGGATAACCTGATTGCCGAGGGCAAGGCCAGGCCCTTCATCATCGTCATGGACAACGGAACCTGGACAATGACTCGCCCGCCCCAACGCGGCGAAGGTGGGCGGCGGCCTGGTGGCTGGCCCCCCGAAGGCTGGGCCGACAACTTCAAGAAGACCCTTCTTGAGGACATAATCCCGATGATCGATGACAACTATCGCACGCTTGCGGACCAATCGCATCGGGCCATGGCCGGACTGTCCATGGGTGGCATGCAGACCAATGTCATCGCTATGGAGAACCTGGATGTGTTCTCGCACATCGGCATCTTCAGCGGCGGCACGGTTGGTGATCCGGCCACGGCGCACAACGGCGTGATGGCCAATGCCGAAGAGTTCAACAAAAAGGTCAAGCTGATCTTCCAGAGCTGCGGTTCGCGTGAACGACCGGACAGTGTGCGTGCCAATCACGAGCAACTCAAGGCCGCCGGGATCAACAGTGTATTCTATGTCTCGCCCGATACCGCCCACGAGTGGTTGACGTGGCGCCGCAGCCTGCATGAGTTTGCTCAACTGCTGTTCAGGGAAGACCTTTCCAGTTCCCTCACTCCGCCTGGTGTGCCGGCCCCTGCACGCGGCGACTCGGCTTCGACGGGCGCCCGCAGAGGCGGTGGGCGAGGCGGATTCGGCGGACCGATCGAGCTGGGTCCGGACGATAAGCCCGCCTTCGCCGATCCGCCCGCCGGCTTCAACGCCAAGCGTGAGAATGTCCCTCACGGCGAGCTGACGATGGTTGAGTATGACTCAAAGACGGTCGGAAGCCGTCGTAAAATGCTCGTCTACGCGCCGCCCGGCTATTCGTCCGACCACAAATACCCAGTGCTTTATCTGCTGCACGGCATCGGCGGCGACGAGACGGAATGGCGGCGCCTTTGCCACCCGGAGAACATCATCGATAACCTGCTGGCCGACGGCAAGATCCAGCCGATGATCGTGGTCATGCCCAACGGCCGGGCCCAGGTCAACGACCGAGCCGAAGGCAATGTCTTCGCCAGCGCGCCGGCTTTCGCCGCGTTTGAAGGCGATCTGCTCAATGACGTGATTCCCGCCATCGAGGCCGAGTACGCTGTTTACACCGACCGTGAGCATCGGGCTTTGGCGGGCCTGTCGATGGGTGGGGGCCAGTCCTTGAACTTCGGCCTGGCTCACCTCGACGTTTTCGCCTGGATTGGCGGGTTCTCATCAGCCCCCAACACCAAACCTCCCGCCGAACTCGTACCTGACCCGGCAGCCGCCAGGGACAAGCTGAAGCTACTATGGCTGGCCTGCGGCAACAAGGACGGTTTGATCCGCATCAGCCAGGGCGTCCACAACTACCTCAAGGAAAAGAACGTGCCGCACATCTGGCATGTGGATTCCAATAGCCACGACGGAACCGAATGGGCCAACAACCTATATCTCTTCGCCCAACACATTTTCAAGGCGGCTGTGCCGACACTGCCCGCACCTCCGGCGGTCCCTGCTGTAACCAAGCTGGTGATCCGGGTGGCGTGTGGGGCCAATCAGCCCTACACCGACAAGAATGGTAACCTCTGGCTACCCGATGAGGTCAAGGCTCCCGGCGCGTCGCTGAGCCCGCTGGATGGAATGACCATCGAGAAGATGGAGGCCTTCGAAGTTCCAAATGTCGCGTTCCCGCAGATCTTCCGGACAGAGCGGTACAGCATGAGCGAGTACGAGTTCAATCTTCCCAACGGCAAGTACACCGTCCGCCTGCATTTTGCCGAGAACTTCACGGGCATCACCGGCGTCGGCCAGTGGGTGTATTCGTTTGCCGTGCAGGGACAGAAGCCGGAGAAGGATTTCGACATCTTCAAGGAGGCCGGCGGGCCGTACAAGGCGATCCAGCGCGAGTACAAGGGCGTTATGGTGACCGACAGTAAGCTGAGGATTACGTTTACACCGAACGTAGAAAATCCGGCGATCAACGGCATCGAGATCTTCGCCGAGTAAACACGTTCTCTCATCGTCCGGTATCACCTTCTGTGTTTATGGTATTGGTTCTTGGTCGCTGACTTTCGGTCTCGGCTGGATACCATGGGTAGCAGATCGAAGTCCACAGAAGGTGATATCAATTGAAATCGAGCGGTGCCAGACCGTTCCTTGCCGTCTTAGTAGCAAAGGGTCGAAGTAAAGGAATGGAGTCACGTCATGAAGAACAACACACCTCTGTTCGTCATCTTGCTGCCAGCGGTCGGTTCTATCCTCCAGCCAGTGGATGCTCATGATGGCAAAATCTTCAAGATCGACTTTACAGTCGCCGTTGATGTCACCGGCGACGATGGTTTCGCAAATCGGCTCACCAAAATATGATTTGCTTGCCTCTGCTGTGCCGCCGTAAGCACCCGTATTGATTCTGCCGCCGTTCGGAAACGGCTCGTGCCCGATAGGCGACATTGGATCACCTGCATCTATACACGGACTTGTTACATCGTCTTTTACCCATGTTTGCGCATTTGGATCCCATCGACCCGCCTGGGATTTAAGGTGATAATCACCGTCAACCCAGAAATCGTCGTTAGGATCATCAGGCGTTCCATTCGGGTCCCAATAGCCGGGATCAGCAAAGAGAGGACCTCTTTGGATATTACCATTGTCCCAGTCTAGAAAGAAATCCTGAACGCAACCAAAAAAAACACAGTCTCTAAGGCAGCCTAGATCCATCCACTTATAGTAGGGTGTAAATATAAATTTGCCTCCGTAAACTTGAGCAGAAACAACAAATGTCGAACTATCTCGGTTGTTCCATAAGATACAGTTGGAAATTTTAGGATGATCGTTAGAACTACAATAGACGCCTCCGCCGTGGAAGTCGGCCCTATTCCCCACAATTGTACAGTTGTATAAAAGGGTCTCCTGATCAAAGACAAAAAAGACGCCACCTCCTTCCCCGGTGATGGGCTCTCTGCCACCCGCAGAGTATGGATCAACCTTAAGACAGAAAGCGAGGTTGCCTGCCAATACACAGTTCTTGATTATACACTTGCCATGAACATTGTATATGCCTCCGCCTTGCCATGCGGAATTTCCTATGAACCTACAACCCATGATTACTGAGTCACCTTCCCTGTTCGATATAGCACCGCCGTGGCCACTTGTCGTGCTGTTACCTTCAAACAGACATTCAGAAATTAGTGTGGAGCTTTTTCGGCTTGCTATTGCCCCACCGTCTTCAGCGTATGCGGTATTATTCAAAAATATACAATTGATAAACTGTGGATTGCCACTGCTGCTGTGCATTGCGCCTCCGCTCCTGCCACGATTCTCAGTAAAGCGGCATCGGATAAAGGTTGGGCTGCCTCTCCCCTGGTTTTGTACAGCACCGCAGCCTGAGCCCCAATTTCTCAAAAAGGTACAATCATTAACGCAGGGTGCTTCACTTTCGTTAAATATTCCACATCTTCCTGCCGCAATGGTCAAACCGTCTATAGTAGCCGTACTATCAACACCAATAGTACTGACAACAGCCACAGCATTATCTTGCTTATCGAGAGGTATACCCGTCAATTCCGACTTGTCCACGACGTAGATATCGTTGTTTGCGAGATCGCCGCTTAGAACTGTTTTGTACAAAGTAACATCGCGATTGTCAGGATCAGGTGCACGAATACCATTGTAACCCCCCTTGAGGGAAACACCATTGAGTAATTGGAATGTGGCATAGCGGTCGCCAGGTGTTTGGTTTTCTCCCTGGTCGGGTTTATAGGTGCCCTGAGCGACACGGATCTCGACCACCGTGTCGCTCGACCTCGCGTCACCCAGGGCGTCTTGCAGAAAATTGTAAGCGTTTTGCCAGCTTGTACCATCGTTCACACCGACGGAATCATCATCAACATAGATGACTTTTGTCGGAGGATTTGCAAACACCTTGACACACAGCAAAATTGCTATTATCAGCGATGTCTGTAGAGTCCTTCTCCACATTTCGCTTCTCCCAAAGACCAATAGTGGCTGGCCGAAACTTAACGTCATCCTATCAAATTCCTACTGTTTTGTCCAGAAGTTTATCGGAATATAGAAACGTGGTGTATGGCTTGAAACGCGATTTGCCGGTCTTTTAGGCCGGTTTGTGAAAATTTGTTGCAATTTGCAGGCTCTACCGTTAGTATTCGGCTGCCGTGAGCATTTTAAGGTTTTGTGAGGACTCAGGGTCGAAAGGAAATGGCCGAACCGAGCGGAAAAGGCGATAAACAAGCCGAGGCGGCCGTTAGCGAGGCCGTTCGCAACTACGTTGCCGGCCTAAGTAATGAACACCGGATGCTTGTAGTCCTGAAGAATCAACTTTATGACGGCTCGTGGGAGCCAATGCTTGATGACCTGAAGAATCGTTTGGCTGGTAAGCCATATATATTTAAGCTGGTTAACCGAATTCAGGGCGACATCGAACGCATCCAGGAAATGCAGAAGTTCGAAGCAGAAAACAACGTTGACCTGGCCGACTATGTCAATTTACAATAGGATTGAACGAGGAGAAACCATAATTGGTACTGCCCGCCGGAGTCGAGGCTAAATTTTGCCTGAATGACAAAGGCCCAAAAAGTTATCTTTTTTACGAGGGTATGAAAATGCTCAGTAAGCGAAGATGTGTGTTGCTATTATTTATTGGTTTTGTGATTTTCTGTTACGAACAGGCTGGTCCCGGTGTGCAGAGAAGCAGTAAGCAGCTTGTATCATCCGAGCTGCTCGAACACGCCAATCTTAAAATGCTGTGGCAGAGGCAATTGCCCATTAAAGAAACCGAAAGCCTGGAGCAATTATTCATTGTTGGCAACCAAATTTATGCACTTTCCAGCCGTAACTATATGGTTTGTCTGGATAGGGAAAGCGGCGATGTGATATTCAGCAAAGAAATCGCACCGGCTGGCTTTGCAGTGCTGGGCTTGGACCTTTACTCAAATATGCTCATATCCACAATCGGTGACAGGCTGATCGAGATTGATCCTGCATCAGGAACTCAGCGCAGGGCCAGGGACCTTTCGCTTGGCATAACTTGTCCCGCTGCTCGCAATAGCCGTTATTACTATTTGGCGGGTGTGGACAGGCGTCTGCACATACTCCATGAGGAAGATTTCGTTCAGGTTTTCGAGGTGTCGGCTGAGAACGAATCGAGGATTACTTCAGTCGTCGCGGATGAAAGTTCGGTTGTTTTTGCCACGGACGGGGGCAATATTATAAGTATCATGTCGAATATGCCGAAGCGGTTGTGGCAATTTGATGCCCGCGCTGCCATTGCAGGGGACATTGTTAAAGATGGTGGCTCACTATTTTTTGCCAGTAAAGACACGAATGTTTATCGACTCGATATATATGATTTGCGCAAGCCACAGCTTGCCTGGAAGTTTCAGGCGGAATCTGTGCTCGACCGAGCCCCACGTGTGACTCCAAGATTTGTTTATCAGTATGCTTTTGGCAAGAGTCTGACCGCGATTAATAAACGGACCGGCGGGTCCATCTGGTCGCTGCCGGGAGGGCTGGATCTATTAGCTGAAGCAGCAGGCAAAGCATGCGTGATTACAGACGAAAAGACCCTGGTAGTAATGGACAATTATACAGCAAAGAAACTGTACTGGGTCAATTGTGCCGCTGTCACACTACATGCGGCCAATACTGTGGACTCAAAGATTTATATCGGCGATAAAACCGGCCGAGTCGCCTGTCTGGAACCGGCCGAACCGTGAATAGTGGTTAGTGAATGGTGTTTAGTAAATGGTAAGGAGAAGGAGTTCAAATGGACGTAAAAATCAAGACGGCATTGGTAAGTGTGTCTGACAAAAGTGGTATTGTTGAGTTCGCTAAGGCGCTCGCTGAGATGGGTGTGAAGATAATCAGCACCGGCGGAACGGCCAAGAAGCTAAGTGATGCCGGTATAGATGTCATCGGCATTGAGTCCGTCACAGGCTTTCCCGAAATGATGAACGGCAGGGTAAAGACACTGCATCCCAAGATTCATGGTGCGCTGCTTGGGCTGCGCGACAAAAGCGAGCACACCGCAGCGATGAAACAGCACGGCATTGAGCCGATCGATCTTGTTTGTGTTAATCTTTATCCGTTTGAGCAGACAATCGCTAAGCCGGACTGCACCTTGGCTGAGGCGATAGAAAACATTGATATCGGTGGGCCGAGCATGATTCGTTCGGCAGCGAAGAACCATAAGTTCGTCACGGTCGTGACACAGCCGGAACAATACGATAAGGTCATCGAGGAAATGCGCAAGAATAGCGGCGCTGTCAGTGAGCAGATGCGAAGCGATTTTGCGCGTATTGCTTTTGGGTTAACAGCTTCGTACGATGCAGCCATAGCGAAATATCTCAACACCAAAGCTGGAGTAGAATATGCCGAGCGTGTGTCGATCGCGCTTAGAAAACAAGCCGACCTTCGCTATGGTGAGAATCCACATCAAAGTGCCGCTTACTATAAACTGCCGCCCAGCGGCGAGATATCCATTAGCAGTGGCAAACTGCTGGAAGGTGGTACGGGTATTAGCTTCAACAATCTGCTTGATGCCGATGCTGCTTTTGAGCTGGTCAAAGAATTTGATGAGCCCGCCGCCGTTGTTGTTAAGCACCTCAATCCGTGCGGTTGCGCAGTTGATGACGATATTACCGTAGCGTACCGTAAGGCGTACGAAGGTGACGTGATCAGCGCTTTCGGCAGCATTATCGCTCTGAATAGGAAAGTCAACGAAGAGCTGGCCAGGACGATTCTGGAATCCTACAGCCTGTTCGGCAAAGCACTTGGAGCGAGTGGATTCTTTGCAGAAGTGATTATCGCGCCGGAATTTAACAAAGACGCTGTTGAGATAATAAGAACACTAAAGAGCTGGGGCAGCAGAGTCCGCCTGGTAGAGACAGGACCGATTGACAGAGCCAAAATCGACTGTGGTGAGTTCGATGTCCGCTGTGTTGTCGGTGGGCTTTTGCTGCAAAAGAGAGACTTAGTCGGCTGGGAACCTGATGTGCTAACCTATCCGACAAAGGCCAGACCTAGTAAAGAGCAGCTTGAAGATTTGCGAATCGCCTGGCTCACTGCCAAACACACCAAGAGTAATACAATTGTGCTGACCAAGAATAGAAGGGTTTTAGGTGTGGGTGCCGGTCAGATGAATCGTGTTGAGTCAGGCCTGATTGCATTCAAGCACGCAGGCGACGAGGCCAAAGACTGCGCAATGGCTTCCGATGCCTTCTTCCCATTCCCCGATAATATTGAAAACGCCGCCGAGGCGGGCGTAGCTTGCATCGTTCAGCCGGGCGGCTCAAAGAAGGATGATGAAGTAATCGCCACTGCTGATAAACACGGCATCGCAATGGTCTTTACCGGAAAACGACATTTCAAACACTAAAAAATCCGAAAAACGAATATCGAAATTCGAAACAAATTGAAATTTCCAAAATACAAAATTCAAAACAAATGACTAAAGACTCAAGACCAATTTAGATTCTGATTTTTGGTTTGTCAGGGCCACTGGTTTTTGGTTTGTCAGGGCCACTGGTTTTTGGCTATTCTATATCTTGATAGCCAAATGTAACGTGTGGGGAGTTGAGGATGGCTACAGGAAAAACAGTAACGTTCCAAGGTTAAGATGGCATAGGGGGCGGCGAGAAAGTAAGGTTAATTATGACGCGCAGAGAAGCATTAAAAAGATTACTACCCAGATTGGGGGTGGTTGTTTGTCTGTTCCTCATAGGATGTGAAACGACATGCTTAGATTACTTCAATCGTGGGACTGCCTATGCTGAGAAAGGCCTATATGATGATGCAATCTCAGAACTCAGCAAGGCCCTGGAGATAAACCCAACGTATGCTGAGGCCTACAGAAATCGAGGGGTTGCCTATGCTGGTAAAGGCCAATATGACCTGGCTATGTCAGACTTGAACAAGGCCCTTGAGATAAACCCGCGGGATGTCAAAGCCTATAACAATCGGGGAATTGTCTATGGCACTAAAGGCCAGTATGATGAGGCCATATCGGATTATAACAAGGCGCTTGAGATAGACCCGAGGTTAGATGCAGCCTATGTTAATCGGGGTAATGTATATCTTCTTAAAGAACAGCTTGACCAGGCCATATTAGACTTCAACAAGGCGCTTGAGATGAACCCAAGGTTAGTTGAGGCCTACACTAATCAGGGGGCCGCATATACCGCTAAAGGCCAGTATGACCAAGCTATCTCAGATTGCAGTAAGGCTCTTGAGCTAAGCTCGATGGATGCTAAAGCCTACAGCAATCGCGGAGTTGCATACGCTGCTAAAGGCCAATATGAGCTGGCGATTTCAGACTTCGATAAGGCCCTTCAGATAAACCCAACAGAAGCCAAAGTCTATCACAACCGGGGGAAAGCACATAGGGGTAAAGGTCAATATGACTGGGCAATCTCAGATTATACTAAGGCCCTTGAGATAAGCCCAAGATACGTGGACTCCTATATCGGTCGTGGGCTTGCATATAAAGATAAAGGCCAATATGACCGGGCAATATCAGATTATAATAAGGCTATCGAGATAAATCCAAAGGATGCCGAGGCCTATGGCAATCGGGCAAATGCCTATGACGCTAAGGGCCAATACGACCGGGCCATTTCAGATTACAACAAAGCGATTGAAATAAACCCAAGAGATGCCGAGAGCTATTACAATCGGGGGAATACCTTTAGCGCTATAGGCCAGTATGACCGGGCCATCACAGACTTCAACGAGGCGATTGAAATAAATCCAAGGTATACAGATGCCTACAATAATAGGGGAAATGCCTACACCACTAAGCGCCAATATGACCGGGCTATCTTAGATTACAACAAGGCCATTGAAATAAATCCAAGGGATGCCGTAGTCTATAACAATCGGGGGAATGCGTATCGCGCTAAAGAGTATTATGATCAGGCCATCTCAGACCACACGAAGGCTCTTGAGATAAACCCAGGGTACGCTACAGCCTATCTCAACCGAGGGATTGCCTATGATGCTAAAGGCGAATATGACCAGGCGATATCGGATTGGAACAAAGCGCTTGAAATAAACCCATGGTACGCTGAGGCCTATAACAATCGAGGATTTGCCTATTATCACAAAGGAGAATATGACCGGGCCATCTTAGATTACAATAGGGCAATAGCGATAAACCCAAAGTATGCTAATCCTTACGGGAATCGGGGAATTGCTCATGTTGCTAAAGGCCGGTATGACCAGGCCATCTTAGATTACAACAAGTTGCTCGAGATAATCCCGAGGTCAGCCGAAGCTTACAGCTATCGCGCGGTTGCCTACTACCATAAGGAGGAATATGACAAAGCCTGGGAGGATGTCTATAAGGCGCAAAGTTTGGGGCACCGAGTCAAGCCAGGGTTTCTCCAGGATCTCCAGAATACTTCAGGAAGAGAAAAGTGAAATAGAGGAAATGAAATGAAAATTCAGATCGACCTTCATACTCTTGAGCGAGCAGAGGAGCGGGGTGCAAAAGAAAATGAAATGAATCTCTCTGCAGCAAGCTGCAGGGTATCTAAAACTTCAATAAGGAATATATATGTTCTTCACCCTGTGGCAAGCCACAGGGAATTATCAAGTTAAAGATGTAATTGATACAGATTTTGCAATTCCTGCTAAATATGGGCGAACAGCTAAGGCGAAAATCTATGAATTTAAGAAAAAGCGACATGGCAAATATTATGAACAGAAAAGAGTGGAAGTAGTTTATACGATCGCAAAGAACGCTGTAATAACTATTACAGTTTATGTATTTTATGGGAAATGGAAGGGGGAAAAATGAACATTATGTACAATGACAAAGCAGAACTTCTCTATATTCGGTTAGATGACAAAAAGCAGGAGATTATAAACCGGAGAGTCTCTGAAGATATCGTACTTGATATAGGCGAAGACGACAAAATCGTTGGCATTGAAATTCTTGGCGCTTCAAAAAATATCAGTTTAGAAAAACTTATGCCCGTTAGCTATGAAACATCAAATACGGCAAAATAGCTTTTATTGACCATGGCTGGCAAACACGGCATCGCAATGGTCTTTACCGGCAAGAGGCACTTTAAGCATTGATTTCGTATTTCGTATTGCGTCCGGGCACTTGCCCTGAACATCGCTGGGATTAACTAAATGAAGGTTTATTTTCTGCTGTCCTGCTGTTTGAGACATCCTGTTATTTCATTTAAGAAGCTGCTGTCTTAACAAGACCAAGTTCTTGATGAAAAAAATAATAAAGCTGTTGATTTTCAGTCTGTTCGGAAGCAGATTTTTTGAGTGGCTCCAAGGCATTTACTGGGTGGATAAGCTCAAAAAGGGCGAGATCTATGAAAAAGAAATACGTGTTCTTGAAGATTTTGTCAAAGAGGGTGATGTTGTTATTGATATTGGTGCCAACTGCGGCCAGTACACGTATCATCTCTCGAAATTAGTTGGAGCCCACGGCAAGGTCTTCAGCGTTGAGCCTGCTAAAGCCGCATTAAAAATCCTTAAAAACGTAGTGTACAGGTTAAGATTAGCCAATGTAGAAATAAAAGAAGTGGCTTTGGCTGAGGAGAACAGTGAGCATGACCTTATTACACCGAAGGATAGGCACAATCTTCCCAACATCGGTGAGGCACACTTACAGATGCAGGGAGAGTTGCTGAATGGAAACAAGGAAAGAGTGAAATGCACAACCCTTGACGAGTTGGTTAACAGTT
>Ga0315545_1001881_pt1 | contig 19785 bp, 17 predicted proteins | sample SalMarSW160210MG_FD_203096 | JGI IMG/M metagenome (GOLD analysis project Ga0315545, IMG submission 203096) | Salt marsh sediment microbial communities from the Plum Island Ecosystem LTER, Massachusetts, United States - Salt Marsh Sediment SW1602-10 ...
TAGGCAAAGGAAAAGAGATATACGATCATGTTACCTGTGGCTGGGGACCATTTGTTATGGTCCGTGACAGACGCTATTGGTATAACGCTTATCTTTGGGGTGAGAGCCCCCTTCTTTATGATTTAGAAAGTGATCCCAAACTGGAAAAAAATATTGCCAGAGAGTATCCTCACATCTGCGAGCGGATGAAAGATCTGGCAATTGCTGATGCCGGTGGCAAGGTTCCAGAGTTCTTAAGGAAGTTAAAGGGTGAGCCCGGATGTACCCCCCTTTTGGTGGATTGACATTCACAAGGTAGACAGAGAAATTGCTATTACCTTACACTTCTTCCTTGACAAATTCTCTTTTGTAGATGATTATTATATATTGAGTAGAAGAGGATGAGAGATTCTGGATCTATATCTATCAAGGAAAAGATTCTCATAGTCTGCCAGGTAATAGCCGGGGGCAAGATTCAGAGAGTCGCTAAAAAGCAAGGGGTAAGTAGATTTTCTATTTATGCCTGGACTAAAAAAACTTTAGATACTCTAGAGCAAACTCTAAAACCGAGAAAACGAGGACCTAAGTTCAAGAAAGGTAAAGTGGATGCAAAAGATAAGGCCATTGAAGAACAAAAAGAGAAGATAGGCAAACTAGAGGATATTATCGAACAGAAGGGAAAGCAGATTAAAAACTTAAAAGGCAAGATAAATCTTCAGAAAAATAGCTTTCCTCGTCCTTCAAAGTTTTCCCATTGTGGGTTTGAGAAGATTTACAAAAATGGCACCTATAAGATAAGGCCAGAAAGATTATCTGAGCTACTAAAGAATGACCGAGAAATAGAGATAACAGTTCAGCAGTTCATCTGTCCTTACTGCAGAAGCTCTGTTCATACGCCAGAGAAAAAAAGAAAAATAATTCTTTTTTAATGCCATCCTGTCATGGAATTTATTCCCTCCGGAATTTTCAGACTAAAATAAACCCTTAATAGTGTAAGATAATTAGGAATTTTTAGGAGCGCGTTCACGGTAGAACGAATAATATCTCTTTTATTTCTCCTGAAAATACCTCAGGGCCTAAGTTTACTTTCAATTTTTCAGAGAAGACTTAGGGGGTTGACAAAAAGAATAAATTAATTATAATTATAACGTTATCAGATAACGTTATTAGACTCAGTCAGAAATTATTTAACGCAAGATAGGGGAGAACAAAATGTCCGTCACTCTAAAAGATGTGGCAAGACAAGCCGGTGTCTCGGTTCCTACTGTATCCAGGGTTATAAACAAGCAGTCCTATATTAAGGAAATTACTAGGAAGAAAGTACTGGAGGCGATTGAGAAGCTATCTTACGAGCCTAATTCCATTGCTAGAAACCTAAAGCAAGGCAGAACAAGCACTGTTGGTTTCATCGTCAATGATGTTTCCAGTAGTTTCTTCGGAATGGTTGCCCTGGGAATCGAAAGAATCCTACGTAAGCACAATTATAACTTAATTCTCTGTAATACTGATGATAGGCATAACCTGGAGATTGATTCCTTGAAACTGGTGGTGTCTAAAAAGGTAGAGGGAATCATTTTAGCCACCACGGGTAGCACTGGTGAATTTGTAAAGAAAGTTATTCATCAGCATAAGATTCCTACCGTGGTTATCGATAACAAAGTGAAGGATCTGAAAACAGATGTAGTATTGCATGATAATGTTGGAGGAGCTTATCAGCTAACTTCTCATTTGATAGAACACGGACATACTCGAATCGCTTTCATTGGAGGTTCCCTCAATGAAACCAGTGGCGAAAAAAGACTGGAAGGTTATAAAAAGGCGTTAGCCAAAAATGGGATACCGGTTGATTACAAGCTGGTGACTATGGGGGATTGGAAAAGGGAAAGCGGATTCCGATTAACTAGGAAATTGTTGAGTCTCAAAGAGAGACCAACAGCCATTTTTGCGGCAAATACATCTATGGCGTTAGGCAGTCTGATTGCTCTTCATGAGCAAGGCCTGAAAGTTCCTGATGATATGGCTCTAGTATCTTTTGATGATTTAGAATTTGCTCCCGCCCTGGATCCTCCACTAACTACCTTGACCAAAGTAGATACCGAGATCGGTATCGCAGCCGCCAATTTATTGCTAAAACGAATGAAGAAAAAAGTTAAAGAGGAGCCTACAGAGATCTACCTTCCAACCAAGTTGCTAATTAGGAGATCATGCGGCTGTCAAGGATCCCCCATCTTAAAGTCTAGCAAAGAGAAAGGAGAAAGCCTTGAAAGTCATTCCCGATAGTGAATTTAAGCAACGCCTCAGGAAGGTGCAGGAGGAAGTAAACAGAAAGGGTCTGGATGCTCTTCTGGTTTACTCTAACGAGTCAGATTTTGCCAATGTCCGATATTTAAGCGAATACTGGCCCGTCTTTGAAACGGCCGGGATTTTAGTTCCCAAAGAAGGGGAGGCTATTCTCATAATCGGGCCAGAAAGTGAAACTTATGCTAAAGATCGCAGCAAAATCCCGAAGATCCGAAAAATTCTGGAATATCGGGAGTCAGCAGATCCGGAATACCCTGGTGTTTCCATGTCCACTTTTGAGGAGATCTTTCAGGAGAGTCTACCTGGAGGTATAAACAAATTGGGTATTGCTGGCTATTCAATTCTACCTCTTCCCGTTTATGAGGCAGTAAGAAAAGCTGTTCCCAATGCCGAAATTGTTCGAGCTGATGATATTCTTGTCCAGATGCGAGTGAAGAAAAGTCCAAATGAGATTGCTTTACTTAGGGAGGCCAATCGCATCTCAGAGCTGGCCCTGGGAGAGATACTCAAGGCGATCCGCCCAGGAGTAACTGAACTCCAGATGGTAGGAGTTGCTCAAAAGGCCATGTATGATAACGGTGCTGAGTATGAGGCTATGCCTCAATATGTCTTTTCCGGCAGAAGCACCTCTCACGCAATATCCCGCCCCTCCTATAAGGTCATCAGAGAGGGGGAGATGATCCAGCTAGGGATCGGGGCCAGGGTAGGAGGTTACTCGGCCAGTGTAGGAAGACCTGTCTGTCTGGGAAAGGTACCAAGCGGGATGCGAAAGTTAATTCAGGCCGGTTTGGATGCTCATCTTAAAACTATGGACTGGATGAAGGCAGGGGTTCCGGCAAAGCAGGTGACTGAGAAGTTTTATAATTATTTAAATGATAAAGGATTTGGTAAAAACATACTTTATGGACCCGGCCATGGGATAGGAATGATAGAAGTTGAAAAACCTTGGATAGAACTAAATTCTGAGTATGTTTTGGAAGAAAATATGACTTTTCAAGTAGATACTTTTCTGTATACATCAGACTATGGATTACGTTGGGAGGATGGGGTTAGAGTTACCAAAGAGGGAGTAGAGCATCTTTCTGAGCAATACCTTGAGATATTAGAACTATGAAACTAAGATCAGAGAAAATTCTTAGCTTATTTTCGCAATTAACTAGTGTTTTCCCCTTAGCGAAAAAACTATACAATTAATTTCGTGCAAAAGTTGGATCGTTGGTAAGATAAAGAACTAAAAATAGGGCCGTGGGGAGGTGAGACATCAAAAAAATAAATAGGCCCGTTAGCTTGGGAAAAGGAAAGTTTTCCAAGAGAGAAGTGTTGAAAGATTTAAATATTATTTCTCGGAGGTAAAATATAAAATGAAATTAATAAAGAGTAACAAAAGAATGTTGGTGAGTATAATCTTGATAGCGATGTTTAGCATAGCCTTCACTTTAGCTGCTACGCTAGGGGTGTTAGCTGCGGAAAAGGTAACTCTTACATTTCGACAAAATGATTCTCCAGATGATGCTGCAGGTTTGCCAGAAGCTGTTGAAGAATTTAACCAAAATCACCCTAACATCAGAGTGAAATATGAATCGGTTCCTTGGTCAGATGCTCTTAATCAGTTTATCCGTGAAGTGAAAGTTGGAGGAGGACCTGATGTTGTCCATTCTGCGTTTGTGTGGACTATGGATCTTGCCAAAGCTGGTACCTTAGTTAAATTAAATCCTTTAATGGAAGAAGATCCCCTACCTACAGGAATTGAGGATTTTAAAGCCGTTAAACTGGGAGAGCTCAATGGAGGTATTTATGGAATACCTTGGACTACGGATACCTATGGTATGATCTATAATAAAGATCTTTTCAAGGAAGCAGGTGTTTCAACTCTTCCTGATGATTCCTGGGCTCATTTTAAAACTGTAGCAAAAAAACTAGTTAGAGACAAGAATGGAGATGGCATTACAGATCAGTACGGTTTTGGAGTAGCAGCAGGTAGCGGGCCTGCGGGAGAAATGTGGTTTTTAATCAATCACTACATCTGGAGTAATGGATACACTTTTATGAAGCAGGCAAAAAATGGAGATTGGCAAGTAGGTGTCGATGCCGAGCAAATTGCAGAAGCCATGCGGTATTTCAACAGCTTTTTTGAGGAAGGTATTTCCCCCCGATCCTTAATAGGTGTTAATTGGGAGGGGGATCCAGAGTTGCTCTATGCATTAGCTAACGGTGATCTCGCTACAGGTTTTGTAGTGACATCGGTATTTGACACTATAAGGAAAATAAATCCAAAAGTGCATATGCAATCAGTCCAGAGTCCTATGGGAAGAGTAACAAGAATTGCAAGTCTAGGAGGACGCACCTTAGTTATTAATAAGAACACCAAGCACCTCAATGAGGCATGGAAACTTCTAAAATGGATGTGTTCTAAGCGGGTATTTGAGAAATATTACACACAGCAGCTTCCTGCACAAAAAACACTTCTGAAGCAAATTAGTATTAAGCCTGGATTTGAGGGTTTCGTAGATTCCATTCCTCAAGCACAAACCTTCTATGAATATATCATATCACCTGTTCGTGTGCAAACTATGTGGGCTCTCACCAATCGCGAGTTTGGTGCAGTTTTCTCTGGTCAAAAATCTGTAGAACAAGGAAGCAAGGATCTAATAGAGGGAATAAAAGAAGCACTAAGAAAGGCTATAGAAGAAAGGCTATAGCTTATTAGTGTATAGAGGAGAAGAGTGTAAATGAAACGGAGAGGGCTAAAGTATAAAAAAATATGAGTTAAAAAGGATTTCGATGAAACTACGTGAAGTGACGTTTGCTTATATGTTGATGTTGCCTGCTTTAGCCCTCTTGACATTTTTCTTTTTTTTTCCTTGTCCGTACAACATAGCGTTGAGCCTACAGAGGATTAGTCTTTTCCAGATGGCTGGAGAAGGGGGGAAATTCATTGGACTGAAAAACTTTGTCGAATTGCTAAGAGATCCTAGCTTTTATAGAGTTTTGATAAACGCATTGTTGTGGCTTACGGGAATTACCGTGTTACTTCGTCTTGTGATGGGAGCTGGACTTGCCTTGCTGTTGAACTCTACAGCGCTCAAGAGATTTCGACTTTCAGGATTGGCCCGTATATTAATTTTTATACCATGGGGGGTCCCCCCCGTTGTCGCAGTTGCAATCTGGAAATGGATGTTCCATAGTAGATATGGATTTGTAAATTTATTCCTTGAAAACATGGGATTAATTCATCAGCCTATTTATTTTTTGACGAGTGTCTCCATCATTTGGGTATCAATCATAACAGTCATCGTTTGGCGTGAATTACCTTTTGCAGTGATAGCTTTTTTAGCAGGACTTCAATCCATTCCTCTGGAGTTATATGAGGCTGCGAGAATTGATGGTGCAGGATGGTTTTCTCAGTTTTGGTATATTACCCTTCCTTTTCTACGCCCAGTTACTGTAATCATAGGTTTTATGATTACTATCTGGACCTTTAGTAATTTTGTGTATGTATGGCTTTTTACGAGAGGAGGACCAGGTGATTTTACCCAGGTGCTAGGTACAAAGGTATATTTTGAAAGTTTTGTCAATTTTCGAGTTGGGTATGGGGCAACTGTTGGAGTTGTAATAACGGCTATAATGATAATATTCGGGATGCTGTATTTTAGGTTTTTATTCAAACCGGGTTTAACCTAGCCACCGCAAAGCAGCTCGGAAACCCCCATGGTACAAGGATTTGATTTTTTATATTAGACTACATTCAGTTTTTCATAGTCGTTCTTTGAAATTTTTTCCTATCCAAAAGATGGCTAAAACCAAGTTGTTGAAGAATCTTTAAGTCATCAGGTTCTGGAGGAATAATCTTTTCTCTAACCCAGCCAAACTTTTCATCCTTAAACCTGATGAGTCGGTAATTCTTGAAAGGTCGGTAAAGTTTTTTGGAATTGAGAAAATCAGTCTCTTCATACTTACTTCTCCTTCGGGCCAGGTTCAGATTAAGAAAGTAGGCTAAAACACAGACAGTATACACTGCCCTCACATGTTCATCAAGATTTACCCAGAAGGGCCGGATCTTCAAGAAAGACTTAAGGTGTTTGAAAGCATCTTCAATCTTTCTCTTGTTCCGATAACCATAGATAACCTTTTCTGGAGGAAAAAGAAATTGATCATCCTTTTCTTCAGTATGATTGGTGACAAAGCAGTAGACACCATCAAGAAGGAATGCTTCTTTGATCTTCTCCTCTTTCTTTTTGATAGATACCTGATAACCTGGTATCCTTCTAGTTGAGCCATTAGAAAGAACTCGGGTAAGATTGATCTTTGAAAGACGAGGCTTTTGGAAAAAGCGAGTAATCTTTAAGCGAGCAAGTTCTCTCTTAATGCTGTCTCTAATAACCTCTTTGCTTCTTTCGCCTTTAGCTTTTTGAAGATGCTGGTTGAGTTGATGGATGAACTTAAGGAAAAATTTAATCTTTTCTTCTCGATTACTTCCTTGCTCGATAAAGAGGGTGGGGTTGGTTGTCCTTACTTTTACCTAATTGGGAAAGGGAGCACTTTATCCCTACAAAGTAGGAGGTGGTCAGATCATAATTAATATAGTTATAACTTTCAGGGTTAAGCTGGTAGGTCTCCTTGAATAAGAAATTTTCCAAAGATTCTTTGTTGGCCTCAATTTTATTCAATTCATAGTAAAGTTTATCGTCATTAAGGGCTTCAGGATCGAAGTTAAGTATCTGGGGAAGGACAGTTGTCTTTACCCACTCCTTGATGGAGTAACAGGAAGTGGGTTTAAGACAGCGATTGATAGTTAATACTCTGGCTATCAAGGGAGTAGAGGCAGAACTATTGGTTATTATAGAAATTCCATCTTTTAAGTTTCGTCCAATCCCTTTACTAATGAGAGATTGAGCCAAAATTTGCAATATTTTTTTACGGAATATGGGGTTTAAGGGAAAAATAAATGAGAAAAAGTATATTTGGCAATATTCAAGATATAGTTACTGTCATAGTAACGTTTTTAATTATAGGAGTTATATTGTTCCCCTTTTTCTGGATGATTGTCAGCTCCTTCAAACCTTCTAGTGAGTTATTATCTAGAAATATTAAATTTATTAGTAGTCAAATGACAGGGATAAATTATAAAAAAATTTTTGAAGTTGGATTTCTTCGAAATATTTTAAATAGTATCCTCGTGTGTACAACCGCTACTATTGTTTGTGTAGGTTTCATAGCATCGCCTGCAGCTTATGCTATATCCAGATGTAAGTTTCCAAGGAAAGGTTCAATAATGAGTATGATTGGATTTACACAGATGTTCCCCTGGATAGTTCTGGTAACACCAGTTTTTATGATATTCTGGGCTCTTCATTTTACAAACTCTTATGTAGGCCTGATAATTGTCTATATTGCTATTACGGCACCATTCTCCATATATATGCTGGTGGCATATTTTGAGACAATCCCCAAAGAATTAGATAATGCAGCTGCCATTGATGGCTGCTCAAAATTGGGAATTATTTTTCGGATTACTTTGCCTATTTCTCTGCCTGGTTTAGTAGCTACTGCAACGTATATTTTTGCATTGACATGGAGTGAGTTTTTATTTGCGTTGACCTTAATGGTTCAAAGTGAGAAGAAGACTGTACCTGTAGGGATAGCAGACTTTTTTGGTCAGTACTCTGCAGATTGGGGTAAGGTGATGGCCGCCTCTGTAGTAGCTGCTATTCCTACTGTTATTTTTTTTACCATCATGCAGCGGTATCTGATAAAAGGTCTTGTCGCCGGATCTGTCAAACAGTGATAAGTACTACATTAAAAATAAGAAGGAGACAAAAATGGGAGGTATTGCACGCAGAAAACTACAATCAGTAACATTTAACAATCCAGATAAAACTTATAAAGGCTATACATTGTTCGCTCCGATAATTATGCAATCGAGAATATACTTAATCGATATGGAAGGTAGATTCATCAACTACTGGCAATTGCCTGGAAGGCCTGGGGAAGTAGTAGGTAAGTTGTTACCTAACGGAAATGTTCTTTGCCCTGTGAGGATATTTAGGGAAAATGGACCGGTATTTTCTGGATGGTGTGGTGCCGATATATTAGAGCTGGATTGGAATAATAATGTAGTATGGAAGTATCGTGATAATTTTCAACATCATCAAGTCCGCCGTTTAAGGAATGGCAATACGATGATCATCCGGGCAGTGCCAGTTCCTCCAGAAATAGCTGATAAAATACAAGGTGGTCAGCCTCATACTGAAGACGGTGGTATTATGTGGACAGATAGCCTCCGCGAAGTGACCCCTGATGGTAAAGTAGCTTGGGAATGGTTGGCCTATGAACATCTTGATCCTAAAATTGATGTTATATGCCCACTTGAACATCGTGAAGAATGGACACATGGTAATACCATTGAAGAGCTTGATAATGGGGATATCTTAACTTGTTTTCGTTATATAAGTACGGTAGTTATTATTGATAAAAAAACAGGTAACATCAAGTGGCGATGGGGTCCTGGAGAGATCTATCATCCACATGACCCAACTATGCTTGATAATGGAAATATCTTATTGTTTGATAATGGGGTGCACCGAAGAGATTCATACTTTGACTACTCAAGAGCTGTTGAGGTTAATCCTAAGACAAATAAAATTGAGTGGGAATATAGAAGTGATCCACCAACAGAATTTTATTCATCGGTCTGTGGCAGTTGTCAGAGGCTACCTAATGGTAATACTTTGATATGCGAGGCAACTAAGGGTCGAATCTTTGAGGTAACTTATGATAAAGAATTGGTATGGGAATATGTTTGTCCTTTTTTCGCTCCGTCTACCCAGATGCGACATGGGACATTGGCTGTTGGCCGAAATAGTTGGCTGCAAGATGCCTATCGACATAGTCTTGACTTTGAAGGTTTCAAGGGTAAAGATTTAGACCCAAGTAGATTTAAACTTTTGAATGAGGTCTATGGACCAGAGACATTTAAATTAGGAGGTAAAATTAAATGAGTGTAGCAAGGACAAGCCTTACCGGTGTGACTTTTTATTCACCATCAGAGGCAAATAATGGTTTTACTCTTTTTTCCCCTTTGAGTAGTAAAGATGTTTGGATGATAGATATGCAAGGTAGGACAGTTAATCATTGGGAAATGTCTTACACTCCTGGTTGCTATGGAAAATTTTTACCAAATGGAAATCTGCTTTATGCCGGTAAAGTTGATAATGGACCTCTTGTAGAATTTGAGGGTGCCGGGGGAATATTATTAGAAATGGATTGGAATAGTAAAATCCTGTGGCAATACGAGGACCCATATCTACATCATACTTTTTATCGTATGTCTAATGGAAATATTATGATTTTAAAATGGGTTAAGGTACCTCGTATAATTGCAGGTAAAGTTGGGGGTGGCCTTTCTGGAACTGAAAGACGGGGAACTATGTGGGGTGATGCTCTTCAAGAGATTACCCCTGAGGGCAAAATAGTTTGGGAATGGTTGGCATATGAGCATCTTGATCCTGAAGTAGATATCATCTGTCCTGTTTGCTCCCGGACTGAGTGGACTCATGCTACCTCCTTCGATCTTCTTGAAAATGGAGATATCTTAATCAGTTTCATGAGAACAAACACTGTTGTCATTATTGATAAAAAAACAGGCGACATTAACTGGCGGTGGGGCACTGAAGAGCTATCTCATCAAAATAGTGTAGCTGTGTTAAATAATGGAAATATCTTAATATTTGACAATGGAAGACATTGCACTGGCGAAGGAATAGGTTTTTCCAGAGCCTTAGAGATAAATCCTGGTAGCAAAAAGATAATCTGGGGATACGAAGAAGATCCTCCTGTCTTTCTTTACTCATCATTTTTAGGTAATTGCCAGAGATTACCTAATGGAAATACTCTTATCTGTGAGGGAACAACAGGAAGAATTTTAGAGGTAACTCCGAGAGGTGGTATGGCCTGGGAGTTTGTAAACCCTTACGACCATTATTCTGCAAATTGGGGACATAACAATTTTATCTTTAATGCTTACAGATATGGTTTGGACTATGAGGGTTTAAGGAGGAGCTATGGTTTAGATCGTCCCTGGAAAACGTGGGAGGAGAAGATTAGCAAGATCAAACCAGAGGTTGCAAAACCCAGTCCTACAGAAGCTGAGATAATCCGCTCTCGACTTGAGCCCTTAGGATACTGATAATATAGCAAGACTTTGTTGGCGGGGGAAAGCTAAAAATAAGGCCGGAAGGGAGGTGAAAAATGGTAGGCTGACAGCTTTCCACAGAAAAATGAAACAAGTCAAAGATTTAAATATTATTTCTCGTGGGAGAGGTTCCCATATCCAGGGCTGCATCTGGAAGAAGTGATAATCAAAGTAAAGAGAGTAGGCGTATGCGCCAGCGATGTAAAATGTTACCAGGGAGCCGATAGGTTCTGAAAAGAACTTCCCGCTCCTTATCATGTCAAGCGTGTCTTTATGCCAGGCCATGAATTTATTGGAGAAATAGTAGAATTTGGTTCTGGAGCAGTTGATCTTTGTATGCTGCAAGTAGCTAAACTAAAAAATCCAGGAACGTATAGACCGCCTTCATCGCGGCTGCCTTATGGGAAAATAACTCACCGGTCAGTAAAAAAGAAGAGAGTTTTCCCGAAATTGAAAGAAGAACAGTATTCACAAATTGGGTCTTTCTGATATGATATCGTCTGGCATCTTCCCAGTCAAATGCTAAATCTAGCTTTCCATGCTTTTTTAGAGAAAAAGAGGGGAATTCGATAATGAACTACAAAGGACATGGCAACAAAGAGATTGTAGAAAGGGTAATGCCAGAGTCTGAAGCAAGAGAAAAAATTAGAAAGCTAAAGCAGGTTCCTATTAGTGGGCGATGTGCCAGAGAATGCATTGATATTGCCTATGGTTTTTTTACTCCCTTAGAAGGTTTTATGGGCAGGGAAGACATTGATGCGGTATGTGAAAAAATGACCTTAGCCGATGACACACTCTGGCCTATCCCCATTGTTCTGGATGTGAAAGATGAGCAAATCCAGGCAAAGAAAATCAAGAAAGGAGATGCCATTCTTCTTACTTACTCTGACTCTGCCTTAGCTATCTTAGAAGTGGAACAAATTTTTGGGTTCGGCAAAATGAAAATGGCAAAAGCTGTGCTGGGTACAACCGATGAAAAACACCCTGGGGTAAGGATGCTTAATGGATTGGAAAATACCTTTCTGGGAGGCAAGATCACCCTGGTAAATCCCCCTAAGTTCCAGCCACCTTTTGATAAATTCTGGTATACACCCAGACAACTGCGAGAAAAAATAGCTGAAAGGGATTGGAAAAGAGTAGTAGCCCATCAAACAAGAAATGTGCCTCACAGTGGACATGAGTGGCTGATGAAGGGAGCCTGGTTTTCTGCTAATGGAGAACTCCCTGTAGAAAAGCTGCAGACCGGAGTACTGGTAAACTGTATAATTGGACCAAAAAGGATGGGTGACTATATAGATGAGGCTATTGCTTTGTGCCATGGTGAGCTTTGTGAGGCAGGATATTTTAGAGATGATATACACCTGGTTTCTATTACCCTCTGGGATATGCGCTATGCTGGACCAAGAGAAGCTGTCTTTCACGCCATACTAAGGACAAACCTGGGCTGCACTCACCACATGTTCGGTAGAGACCATGCCGGAGTAGGTAGCTTTTATGATCCTTATGATGCTCACCGGATATTTGACCAGATTCCTGAAGAGAAGTTAAGGATCAAGCCGGTGCGGGTCTTAGAGTGGTGGTATTGTCCGGTATGTGGAGAGGTAACCTACTCTGGTTTATGTGGGCATAGCGAGAAAAGACAAAGTTTTAGCGGAACTCTAATTAGAAGCATGCTAGAAGATAAGGTAAAGCCTACCAAGCTTATCTTTAGACCCGAAGTGTATGATAAGTTAATGGAATGTGCCGAAAGGTATGGTTTTGGCTCTCCTTTTTGTACGAAGAGGTATTTAGCTGAAAGGCAGCCCGTTTTTAAGCTCCCAGCACTTTGATAATAAAAATAAAGTTAGAGTGAAAGCATAAGGAAAAACAAAACCGAACAGGAGCGCAAAATGAAAAATGTTATTCTATTCACCATAGATACACTGAGAAAAGACGTGCTTGGGTGTTACGGTAACAAAAACAAGCTAACCCCTTTTATTGACTCTCTTCAGGAAAGATGCATCAAGTTTACCAATATGCAGGCTACTGGACCATACACTCAGGCCTCATTTCCAGGAATACTTACATCTTCCTATTATCTTGAATACGGAAGAGAGAAAAAACTTTCACCAAAGAAAACTTTAGTCTCTGAAGTGCTTAAAAAATCTGGCATCACTACAGCCGGCTTTCACTCAAATCCATATGTTAGTGATTATTTTGGGTGGAACCGAGGCTGGGATGTCTTTTATGATTCTATGGAGGCTGAGGTGAGCCAGGAAGTCCCTTATATAAAAGGAGATGAGATTAACAAAAAGGTAGATGAATGGCTATCCTCGTACATCAAAGGAGGAGAATACAAGCCCTTTTTCCTCTGGCTTCACTATATGGATGTTCATGAGCCCTATGTTCCTGAAAGAAAATACGTTGATATGGTTGATCCTTCCATTGACCTTAGTAAGGAAGATATGTTTGATTTATTTAAAAATACACTTCTGAAAAGAGACCCCTCAGACAAAGGAAAAGTAGAGCTTCTAAAAAAGCTTTACTTTGCCCATGTTCGGGAAGTAGATAGTTATGTTGAAGAGTTCTTTAACATACTGAAAAAACTTGACCTCTTAGAGAATTCAGTCATTGTTATGAGCTCGGATCACGGCGATGAGTTTGGTGAGCACGGTGGGCTTTCTCATGATGGCAAGATGTATTCAGAGCTTATAAATGTACCTTTTCTAATCTTTGATTACGCAAAAGATAAAGGTGAGGTATGCGATGCTTTGGTGAGTAATATTGATATACCTCCCACTATCGTTCATCTTTTTGGTCTTGAGCCAGAGAAAAATTTTAAAGGTTACTCTGTTCTTCCCCTTAAGGATTATTCTGAAAGGGGATGTTTTGGCGAAGCTATGGATAAAAGAAGCGCACACGAGAAGGAAACAGATAGACCCATATACTATTACCAAAAGAAAGAGCTTAAAATAATATACAGGGAGGGTATGGATAGCTGGGAGGTCTATGATCTTGAAAAAGACTCTCAGGAGCTCAATAATATAGCTGGGATATCACCGAAGGCAGATGAGATGAAGAAAGCACTGAAACCAAGGGTAGGAAGATGGTTAAGGGGTGAATAGCAGTTAAACAGAAAAGTTACAGGAGGTAAAGATAATGAGAGAAGAAAAGGCTAGTGAAGGTAGGAAAGAGGAAATTCAGAAAAGAATTGATGAGTCCAAAAAGATTGTGCGTCAAGCATTTGAAAAATTCAAGCCCTCTGAGGCGGCTATCACCTGGACAGGCGGGAAAGACAGTACCACAAACCTCTGGATTATTCGTCAGGTGTGTCTGGAAGATAATATTGAGCTTCCCCACATTATAACAATAGATGAAGGTGATGCATTCACAGAAATCACCGATTTTTTGATAAGAATCTCAAAAAAATGGAACATAGATCTTATGTGGCTCTGTAACTTTGATGTGCTCAGAGCTAGCATGAGCAAGTTAGGCAGTACCGTTAAGGTGAAGGATTTAAACGAGCGAAATCAAGCTGAAATCAAACGCATTGGCTTTGAAGAAGACTCATTCACCTTTGAAGCAGAGTCCTATACCGGCAACCACCTCATGAAAACGGTTGTTCTCAACCAATTCATGGAAGAAAATAACATAAAAGCTTTGTTCATGGCCGTTCGATGGGATGAGCACCCAGCAAGGAAGGACGATAAGTATTTTACCAAAAAAGAAGGGGGCCATCTAACACCCGAGCATACCAGAGTAGCTCCGATTTTACACTTCACAGAAAGGGATATATGGGACAACATTAAACTGCACAGCCTTCCCTACTGTTCACTTTATGAGATAGGTTACCGCTCTTTAGGGGTAAGAACTACCAGCAATCCAATGGAAGTTGGTGTCCCTGCCTGGCAGCAGGATCTTGAAAATACCATCGAAAGAGCTGGTAGAAGACAAGACAAAGAAAAAGCGATGGGAAGACTCAGGAAGTTGGGATATATGTAGATGCCAGCCCTGGTCTTCCTTTAGGCGAGTTCACACTTGTTTCTAATTGAATAGTTCTAAAGTAAAGAACTCCCACCTTGTTGGGAGTTCTTTACTTTAGATTTTCAACCCCCCCATATTTTTAGGAAACAAGACCTTGATTTGTCGACAATAGATTTACCCTTTCTCTTTTAAGAAAACTTCAATAGGAAAAAATTTTTCTCTAAAGGTAAAAAATAAAGAGAGCTGGAAGGAACAAAACAAAGATGTCATATATAGGGCACGACGGTAAAGAAATTGTGGAAAGGGTGATATCTTCGCCATCGGAGGTGAAGAGACATATTGAAGGACTAAAAAGGGTAGCCATTACCGGCCGATGTGTGCCAAGGAGTGCATTGACATCGCCTATGGTTTTTTTACCCCCTTAGAGGGTTTTATGGGCAAAGCCGATGTAGAAACAGTATGTAAAAAGATGACCTTGGCAAATGGCACACTCTGGTCTATTCCCATTGTGTTTGATATTGCAAATGAGGAAATCAGGGAGAAGGGAATTAAGGAAGGAAACACTCTTCTTCTTAGTTATCATGATCGAGCCTTAGCTACCTTAGAAGTAGAGGAAATATTTAATTATAACAAGATGGAGATGATGCATGCTGTACTGGGCAAAACTGATACAAATCATCCTGGTGTGAGAATGTTTAATGACTTAAAAGACAGATTTATTAGAGGAAAAGTTACCTTGGTGAATATCCCTAAGTTTAATGCACCGTTTGATAAATTCTGGTATACACCTAAGCAACTGCGAGAAAAATTTGCCGAGAAAGGTTGGAAAAAGATAGTAGCACATCAAACAAGGAATGTGCCTCACAGTGGTCATGAATGGCTGATGAAAGGAGCCTGGTTTTCTGCTAATGGAGAACTGGCAGTGGAGAAACTTCAAACAGGGATACTGGTGAACTGCATAATTGGGCCAAAGCGAACCGGGGATTATATAGATGAAGCTATTGCTTTGTGCCACCAGAAATTGCATCAAGCCAGATATTTTAGAGATGATATACATATGGTTTCTATTGCCTTATGGGATATGAGGTATGCTGGGCCAAAAGAAGCTATCTTCCATGCTATTTTGAGGGAGAACTTAGGCTGCACTCATCACGTGTTTGGTAGAGATCATGCTGGGGTAGGCAGTTTTTATGATCCTTATGATGCTCACAGGATATTTGGCCAGATTCCCGAGAGCAGCTTAGATATCAAACCGGTGCGTATCTTAGAGTGGTGGTATTGTCCAGTATGTGGAGAGGTGACTTGCTTTGGGTTATGTGGACATAGCGAGGAAAGGCAGAAATTTAGCGGTACTATGATCAGGAGCATGGTGCAGGATAAGGTAAAACCCACCAAACTTATCTTCAGGCCAGAGATATTTGATATGGTGACGGAATGCGCTGACAAGTACGGTTTTGGCTCTCCTTTTTGCACAGAGGAATATTTGGCCAAGAGACAGCCTGTGTTTGACCTCCCAGTATTATAAATCTTGTAAACTTAAGGAGATTAGAAATGGCTGAAACATACCCCATTAGTATATGGATTAACGAAGGAAGATGCAAGAAGTTGGAGGAAGCTGGCCTATCCGATATGGCTAAAGATGTATTAGCGGGAATGAAGGTACTTCAACTGCAATGCACAGGGGAGCAAAAGGATGAAATTTTAAAACTCTACCCAATGGCCAAATTTGATACTGCCACCACTGAAAGCATTGAGCTACTTCCGGCAGAGGCGAAGAATAAAATATTTGATCTGGTTATTAAAAGAAAGAATTTAGATATTATGGAAGAATTTTTGAGAAGTGTAAGATAATCAAGCTCCTGAAGTAGGAGCCTTAAGAGAAAAATTTAAACTACCTAAGGGGATTTAATTGAGTATGGTAAGGAAGAGTTTATATTAGAATAAAGGTAATTAAAGTTCTCTACTTGGGTAGGAGAGGCTTTAGCCTCTCAATTGCCTCTGGCTCTTACTTTACAAAGGGCGACTAAAGTCGCCCTTACTACAGGGTTGTTTAGAATTTTGGTGGGTTGAAATAGGTTAAAAATACAAGAAGAGGAGTTCTTAAACTACCTGATAATATATATACAACTATTTGACTAAATTTATAGTTGCATATATATTTAATTGGGAAAGAAGATGCCTTTAGATGAAAAATCTTTTGTGCCTTTATATTATCAGCTCACTGAGGAGTTAAGGGAGAATATGGAAAATGGAGAATGGCCTCCTCACTTTCTTATTCCTTCTGAAACAGAGCTTTGTGAAAAATACGGGGTAAGCAGAGGAACTGTCAGACAAGCTCTATCTCAACTGGTACAGGAAGGTCTTTTATCCCGAAAGCAGGGGAAGGGAACCTTTGTAGCTGAGCCTAAGATAACCCAGCAGTTAAACAGGTTCTACAGCTTCGCCCAGGACATGAGAGGAAAGGGTCTAAAACCCTCCTCAGAGATTTTGGGAAATGAGAAAACCCTGCCCGATCCTTACATTAAAAATGTTCTGGGATTAAAAGAAAATGATATGGTTTACAAGATAATGAGGTTAAGACTTGCCGAGGAGAAACCCTTAATTCTGGAGACTTCCTATCTTGTGGAAGAGCTTTTCCCTAATTTAGATAAGGAGGATGTAGAAAAGGTTTCCCTTTATGATATTATCATAAAAAAGTACAAGATAAAGATAACCAGGGCAAAAGAAACTTTTGAGTCTATCCTTGTTGATGAATTTGAGTCTGAAAAACTTAAAATTCCCGTTGGCTCCCCTGCCCTTCTGGTAAAAAGAATTACCTATACTGCTGGAATTCCCTTTGAGTTTAGGAAAAGTGTGGTAAGAGGTGATAAGTGCAGCTATTCAGTAGAACTTATTTAAAAATATTTGCAACTTTTTTTCGGATAGGTGTTTTTACCTTTGGTGGTGGATTTTCTATGATCCCCTTAATAAAAAGAGAAATTGTAGACAATCATCACTGGGTAAGTATGGAAGAGTTTATGGAGATAATAGCTGTTGGCCAGAGTGCTCCTGGAGCAGTAGCAGTGAATACAGCTACATTTGTAGGGTATAAAATGGCAAAATACAAGGGAGCCCTTGCCGCCATTTTGGGAGTGTCTTTACCCTCATTTCTTATTATCTTGGCAATTGCTACCTTTTTACTGCGTTTTTTTAACACCCCTCTCCTTGCAGCTTTTTTTAAAGGGGCAGCAGGAGCAATAGTTGCTCTTTTAGCTCAGGTATCTTTTGTTATTGGTAAGAGAACTCTCAAAGGGAAGCTGAGTTTTATCTTAACAGGCGTAGCTCTTGTAGGGCTTTTATGGCTAAGACTGCATCCTTTACTTGTTATCCTTATGTGTGCTATTTTGGGACTCTGGCTGGGGGGCGGGACTAAAACCAGTTCCGGGATATCTTTAAACTTAAAAGACAAAGGAATGTAAAGGATGTTACTTAACCTGTTTTTAACCTTTCTCAAGATTGGGCTTTTTGCCTATGGGGGAGGTTACGCTATGATTCCCCTAATCCAGCACGAGATGGTTACATCTAACAGTTGGTTGGCAATGTCCGAGTTTTTGCAGATTATAACTGTTGCCGAGATGACTCCAGGTCCTATTGCCATTAATCTTGCAACTTTCACAGGTTACAAACTGGCAGGCTTTTTAGGATCTCTGGTAAGCACTATTGGGGTTACACTCCCATCTTTTTGTATTGTTTTGATTTTAGTAAAGACATTTCTCTGGGTTCGGGAGAACCCAAAAATAAAGGGATTACTTGTTGGCCTTCGCTCAGCAGTTCTCGCCCTAATTATCTCAGCAGCGGTAAGCATTGGAAAAACAGCTTTTATAGATTTCAAGGTTATAGGCATAGCCTTAGCCTGTTTTGTGATTCTTTTATGGCTTGATCTTCATCCTGCTATTGTTATAGTTATCGGCGGTGGTGCTGGAATACTTCTTTTGCTGGGATAAAAAAAGGGGACAGATTTATTTCTATCGCAGCCTCTTTAAATTATAGAGTTCAGAAAAGAACATAGTTGACAAGCAAAATAATTGTGGTATTATTTAAAACAATCTGGTAGACCTCGTTAGATGTTTGCTATCTAACGGGGTAAACTTGGCAGCACGAAGGGGTGTTGCTAAAGGACAAAGGTGTCTAAATAAAAATAGGCACCTTTTTTTATTTGGTAGCGGAACCGGCATGAGCGCCTGGCCGATGATGAATGAATGGGGGATTCCCACTGTCCAGTGAGAGTGTCTATTATATGATTAGGCGAAATTGTCTGCTTAAGAGATATGTTCAAGGATAGAGGAATATTTGGATTAAGATTGGAAATGGAAGTGAAAGAGGTATAAGAAATGTCAAAACCTAACCTATTCGAAGTTGCACAATGGCAATTAGATGAGTGTGCAAAGATTCTAAAGTTAGATCCCAATGTAAATGCAATTCTTCGAGTTCCGATGCGTGAACTTCACGTATCGTTGCCAGTTCGTATGGATGACGGTACAATCCGTGTATTTCGGGGATTTAGGGTTCAATACAATGATGCAAAAGGTCCAACAAAAGGGGGAATTCGATTTCATCCGAATGAAACAATTGATACGGTGCGGGCACTCGCTGCCTGGATGACATGGAAGTGTGCTCTCCTCGATTTACCTCTTGGAGGAGCAAAAGGCGGTGTTATTTGTAACCCCAAGGAAATGTCCCAAGCTGAATTAGAAGGTTTAAGTCGGGCATATATACAAAGTGTGTGGCAGTTCATTGGTCCTGATAAAGATATTCCTGCCCCTGATGTCTATACGAATCCGCAAGTTATGGCTTGGATGATGGATGAGTATTCAAAAATTACTGGAAAGAATCAATTTGGTGTTATTACTGGTAAGCCACTTAGCCTTGGTGGTTCTGCTGGACGAGATGACGCAACAGCACGGGGTGGTTGGTATACCATTCGTGAAGCGGCCAAGGAATGTAGTATAGATCTTAAGAAAGCTACAGTTGCTGTGCAAGGGTATGGGAATGCTGGATATTATGCAGCATATCTTGCTAAATCTCTTTTTGGATGTAAAATAGTAGCTGTTAGTGATAGCAAGGGGGGTATATTCTGTAGGCAGGGGCTTGATCCAGAGGCGGTTCGTGAATATAAGGCTAAGACAGGTTCAGTGATTAATTTCCCAAATACTAAAACTATTTCTAATGGAGACCTTTTGGAACTGGAAGTAGATATACTTATTCCTGCAGGTTTGGAAAATGTGATCACAGAAAAGAATGCTTCGAACATCAAAGCTAAGATTGATGCTGAATTAGCCAATGGCCCGACTACACCAAAAGCGGATGATATT
>Ga0315545_1001882_pt1 | contig 19784 bp, 18 predicted proteins | sample SalMarSW160210MG_FD_203096 | JGI IMG/M metagenome (GOLD analysis project Ga0315545, IMG submission 203096) | Salt marsh sediment microbial communities from the Plum Island Ecosystem LTER, Massachusetts, United States - Salt Marsh Sediment SW1602-10 ...
TGCAGCGCTGCGAGCAACACACATTACTACCAGGCTATTTTTCCTTCCAGAAGCGCGTTACAACCCCATCTTTGAGCTCGAAGTAGTAAACCGTACGCACTTCCTTTTTGTCGTCCAAATCCAGAAACGGATTTATCTCAAAGCTGCTGTCGACTTTTTTGTTGTATTCATATCTCAGTATTTCGGTTCCATCCGGTGTTCTGCTTTCGCTGGTAGGATCACCCAACGTGCCGTACAGCCACTCCTTGCTTGTTTGGCCAATTTTCACCATTTTGATAGTACGAGAGCTCACGGCAGGTCCTCTCGTGCCATACGTCACATCGGTTCTGCCTGAAATGCACCCTCCAACTATCAAAAAGATCAGCAAATAGAAAATAATAACTTTGACTGTTGCTACACTGATTCGCTTGCTCTTCTGACTCATCTTATACAACTCCTCAAACTGTGTTTCTTTACACTTTGACTAAAACTAACTCAGCTCTTATAGACGCAGAGAAACAACCAATCCGCCACAGATAAAAGAGAATTGTAATGCATTTGACCTTTCGCGTCAAGCATTATTTAACTCGCATTTGCTGCGCGTTAGGAGTATAAGTTTACCGAATATTTCGAAAAGGAAGTATTACGTAAAAGACCATATTTGAGAAAGGAATGGTGTATCGCAGTCCTTCAAAATCCGATAAAGGTTGAAAAACAAGAAAATAACCGCTACCGATTCTGGGGATCTGTGCCTGAATTACAGGCTCGTATACTGCGGGTGGTAACGCTCGATGATAAGAGAACGATACATAACGCTTTTCCTGATAGGAGATTCAAGCAATGAAATTGAACTACTATCCTGATACCGACTCTTTATACATAGACCTTGCCGAAAAACCCAGCGCCGAAAGTCGTGAAGTCTCCGAAGGCATCGTGCTCGATTATGATTCGGTCGGCAACCTTGTTGGCATCGATATTGATAACGCAAGCAAAAAACTCGACCTAAAGAAACTTGTGTTAAGCAAACTCCCTACTGAGATACAAAGCCTTTCGGCATAGTTGATACAAATAGACTTGTGAGAATCGTAATTTTATTCAGTTTGTGCTGAGTTTGGCATACAGTCCAACTCGATCAGTTACATATCAAAAGGTAAAGTTCTTTTATCCTAAAAAAGTAGAAATCGATGTCAGGTAATGAAAAAATTTCACAATATAGAGCAGAGGTCATTGAACAAGCCATAAACATTGAGACCATTGTTAATGCTATTATTTGCCAACATTACTTAAAAAGAGTCCGTATAGACTTTTGGTTACAGGTACTATATGACGAATATTTCTCTTTTGGCCTTAAACGCCGTATCCTTACAAAGATCGTTGATGAATTCGACAATAAAAAGATACAAGATCTGAATCGATTAATAAATATTCGAAACTACTTCGCCCACTATAACCAAGAAATAATCAAAGGAGCACAAATAAATGACGGCACAATTCCTGACCCACGAAACACTATGAAAAGCATTGACTTCGAGCAGCTATACGAAGAATTTAAGGTGATTGCTACTCAGATTGAGACATGGCTCTCAAGAATATACCAAAATAAAGGCGGTCAACTTTTCAAATATCAAGACGGCAAATTCATATTAGCCAACAAAGTCGAAGAGACATAACCAATTTTGATGCTAAGTTTAAGAAACTAAAGAAAAAATTGGCTTTATAGCTGTCCATAGAGCACAATTCAAGCTTTTAAATCACTTCACAACGAACGGTGACAGATCTCTCAAATAGTTGATGATTCCTGGGAGTCTTTCGATTGTATAATCAACCTCTTCTTCGGTGTTATATCGGCTGAGGCTAAAGCGGATCGAGCCATGGGCAGCGGTAAACGGCACGCCCATCGCACGCAATACGTGAGAAGGTTCCAGCGAGCCGGATGTACAGGCTGAGCCACTGCTGGCACAGATGCCGAATTTGTCCAGCATAAGCAAAATTGCCTCACCTTCGATATATTCAAAGCTAATATTGGTAGTATTGGGTAGGCGTTTGTATTTATCGCCATTAAGCCGGGCATCAGGGCATCTCTCAAGGATTGCACCTTCGAGCTTGTCACGCAGTTGTTTAACTCTGTCATTTTCATCTTTAATATTCTTAGCAGCCAATTCACATGCTTTACCCAGGCCGATGATGGCAGGGGCGTTTTCGGTGCCGGCACGTCTGCCACCTTCCTGATGACCGCCTAACATAAAAGGCGGCAGGCGAGTACCCTTGCGAACATATAGCACGCCTACGCCCTTAGGCCCGTGCAACTTGTGGCCGGATAAGCTAAGTAAATCGATGCGACTTTTTGAGAGATTCAACGGAATTTTGCCGACTGCCTGGACAGCATCAGTGTGGAATACAATGCCTCTGCTTGTGACTATCTCAGCAATCTTATCGATCGGAAATATTACGCCAGTTTCATTGTTGGCGTACATGATTGTAACCAAAGCGGTATCGTCATCTATATTCTCTTGTAGCTCATTCAGGTCGAGCCGACCCTTTTTATCCACAGCTAATTCTACAATGATATAACCATGATTTTCCAGCTCGCGACAGACCGCCAACACAGCCTGGTGCTCGATCCTAGTCGTAATAACCTTACGCCTATCCGGCGCAGCCTCGAGTATCCCATTTATTGCAGCATTGTCACTTTCTGTACCGCCGCTGGTAAATACAATTTCGCTCGGGTCGCAGCCAAGCAGCTCTGCGACTTTCTTGCGTGCCTGACGAATCTTCGTGCCAATCTGTCCCCCGAACGTGTGCATGCTCGAAGGATTGCCGTAAAGCTGACAGAAATATGGCTCCATCTCCGCCAGCACTTCTTCAGCTACCTTTGTCGTAGCGTTATTATCGAAGTATACCGTCTTCATTAACTATCCTCTGTGATTATGGGGCTGCTGGGCCGAGTCTTTGTCCTCCTCGACGTAAAGGTCCTGGGAGACAAATTCTCGCAGTTTAGCCTCTACTACATCTTTCATTGTAAATTCGGCAAGTTGACACTGAGCACACATTCCTCTAAAAGCAACGATGACCTTATTACCATCAACGTCGATTAGTTCGATATTGCCGCCATCGGCTCGCAAGGCGGGCCTTATCTGCTCATTTATGGTCTGCTGAATTAGTTGTATCTTCTGGATATTCGTAAGCTTAGCTGGTTTTCGAGGCGATGGAGGTATCGGCTGCTTTACTCTGTCACCCTGTATTTTTTCTATGAGCTTCTCGATTTGGCCTTTACATCCGCCGCATCCACCACCGGCTTTGCAGTAATTTGTAACCTCTTCAACAGTAGTTAAGTTATTCTCACGTACGACGCGCTCGATTTCCTTGTCGGTCACGCCGAAACAAGTACAAACTATGTTGCCCTCCAGCTCGTGTTTTTTCCTGCCACCTGTGCGATAGTTTTCGATGGCTGCTTCCAGTGCTTCTCTACCCATAACCGAACAGTGCATCTTTTGTTCGGGCAGGCCCCCTAAATAGTTTGCGATATCCTTGTTTGTTATTTTTGCTGCTTCGTCCAGCGTTTTACCTTTTATCATTTCAGTTAAGACCGAAGATGTTGCTATCGCACTTGCACAGCCAAAGGTCTTAAACTTCGCGTCCTCGATTCTTCCTTTGCCATCAAGCTTGAATGTAAGCTTCAAAGCGTCGCCACAGGCAAGCGAACCCACTTCACCCACGCCGTCGGGATTTTCAACTTCACCAACATTTCGTGGATTAAAAAAATGGTCTTTCAGTTTATCTGAATAATCCCACATTGTTAGTTTTGTGTCCTTAGTTTTGAGTTTTATCAACCAAAATAAAACCAATCATAACCAGAAGATTAAATATTCTTCGATGTCCCTAAAATTACACATTGTGATATGATTCTCAGCGTCCTTACAAAAATTTTCTTTTATTACTTGCGAGCAATCTGATTGTTATAAAGAATCTTACGTGCCTGTTCTGCAAGCATTTTTTCAAGAGTTGCTAATTGTTCCTGATATTCTCCTCCCAAGATTGTGGGAATAAAAGAATTCACAACATCAAGAGTTTTTCTGCCATTAATGGCCTCATTGAGTACGTAAATATATCCATTATATGCTTTAAACAAGTAATTCTTCAAAACATAGTTAATTTGCTGGTTTAACTCTTCTGTTAAAAAGATGCTTCGTTTTTCAATAAAAAGTAAGGTTTGATTAGGAATGGTTTTGTCGAACTCTAAAAACTGTTCTCCATTCTGCTGAGCTTGCTCGACTCTTTCTGGCATTTTGTATCTAATTGTAAATTCTAATTCTTTTAGCTGTTCCCAGACCTCATAAACCGTTTTAATCAGAGTGTCGTATTTTTCCTTCTTAGCCGCCAATAGAATTTCCCGAACCTGGCAAATTCGGTCTTCCTGTCTCCTCAATCGAAAATCAATTTTCCTCTTCAAGAAATAAACAAACAGTGTAATTACTATCAATAATGCTAAACTCAGAACTGAATATATTTTCTCTATCATGGATTCCAGACTTTAATTGCTGTCAACTTGCTTATTATCATAACCAGTTTTCACTATGCTGGTCAAAATCTTTACCAATTCATACGATTCCGATATTAGTTTTTGAAGGCGCTGTTTGTCAAAAAGTCCTTCATTTTTTATTAATCGCAGCCGGTAATTTGTTTCTCTTGCCTCTTTTGATGCAATTGACATCTTTGCAAAGAAATCTTTTCGGCTTTGCCCCGCAAGTGCTTCTTCGACATTTGCCCCAATGGACGTCCCCGACCGTAAAAGCTGTTGAGCAATTTCAAAATGTCGATTTTCTTTAAGATGTTCGCACAATCTTATAATTTTAAGAGCGAAATTATAACTTCTTTGTCTGACAATGCTTTCGGTCATACGTTTTAAACTTCTAACCAACTCAAAACTAAACACTCATAACTCAACACTCTTTTGAAGCGCTAGCTTAAAATCAAAAATTATATCATCAACATACTCTGTGCCGACCGAAACGCGAATGTAATCATCCGTTACGCCGGCTGCAAGCTGTTCTTCACTGCTTAGCTGCTGATGCGTTGTACTTGCCGGATGAATAACGAGAGTCTTACTATCGCCAATATTAGCAAGATGGCTGGCGAGCTTGACAGTGTTTATAAATTTGATGCCAGCCTCTTTGCCGCCTTTAATGCCAAATCCTAAAATGGCACCCTGGCCTCTCGGAAGATATTTCTTTACAAGAGCATAATCAGGATGCGATTGTAGGCTGGGATAATTTACCCAGCTAACCTGGGGCTGTTCTTCGAGCCACTTAGCTAATTTTAGCGCGTTCTCGCTATGCCTGGGCATACGCAGGTGCAGTGTTTCCAGTCCTTGCAGAAACAAAAATGCGTTGAATGGCGACATGCAACTGCCCATATCCCGTAAGAGTTGTACTCTGGCTTTGACGATGTAGGCAAGCTCGCCAAACTGCTCTACGTATTTGACACCGTGATAGCTGGGATCCGGCTCGGTCAACTCCGGATATCTGCCGTTTGTCCAATCGAACTTGCCCGAATCGACTATTGCCCCACCAATACTTGTGCCATGCCCGCCTATGAACTTGGTACAGCTATGGACCACAATATCAATGCCGTAATCAATAGGCCTGAACAATATGGGCGTGGCAAAGGTATTGTCGCAAATGACCGGCATTGCGTGCTCATGAGCAATCTCAGCGATTTTCTCATATTGCAGAATGTCGTTCTTGGGATTGCCAATTGTCTCTATGTAGAGCAGTCGGGTATTATCTTTTATCGCTCGGGCAAAATTTTCTGGCTTGCGTGGATCAACAAAAGTCACCTCAATACCCAACTTGGCGAAGGTCTGGCTAAAGAGCGTAACAGTGCCTCCATAAAGTGAACTCGAAGAAACGAAATGCCCGCCAGCGCTGCAGATATTTAAAATGCTAACGTAAATAGCTGATTGGCCAGAGCTCAGCGCCAAACCCCCTACCCCCCCTTCCAGCGCTGTTAGCCTTTTCTCCAACACATCTGTGGTAGGATTCATAAGGCGAGTGTAAATGTTGCCAAATTCTTTGAGCGCGAATAACTTAGCTGCGTGGTCTGTATCTTTGAACAAAAAGCTGCTCGTCTGGTAAATTGGCACTGCCCGGCTTAAAGTATCTGAGTCAACTTCATGGCCTGCATGTATTGCCAATGTGTCCAAATGATATTTATTTTCCTTGGCCATAGTTAAATCCAGCTTCCTATTTAGGCAGAACTTCTACCATCCTATCAAGTGCCCTTTTTGCTCTTGCTGCCATGTCCTCGGGTACCGCAACCTTATATTGCATATCTTGCAGCGAAGCAATGACCTTATCCAGCGTGATACGCTTCATATTCGGGCATATTGCCTTGTCACTGGCCGGGATAAACTCAGCATTCGGATTCTGCTTTTTCAACGCATGAATCATTCCTATTTCAGTAGCCACAATGAAGCTCTCTGCTGTGCTGCCGCTAACGAACTTGAGCATCTGGCCGGTGCTGAGAATCTGGTCTGAAAGCTCTTTGACCGGCTCGGTACACTCCGGATGCGCCATAACAACAGCACCAGGATACTTTGCTTTGGCAGTCTTTATGTCGTCTTCGGTAATAACAATATGGGATGCACAATAGCCGGGCCACAATATCAGGTCCCTTTTAGTCTGCTCTGCGACGAACCGGCCAAGGTGCTGGTCCGGCACGAAAATAATAGGCTTAGCGGGCAGAGTCCTGACCAGCTCGACCGCATTTGCACTGGTGCAGCAGTAATCGCTTTCGGCCTTGACTTCTACAGGGCTGTTTACATAGCAGACCACAAGAGCATCGGGATGTTTTTTCTTTAGCTGACGCAATTGCTCCGCGGTTATCATATCAGCCAGGGTACAGTCAGCAAATCTATCAGGTAAAAGCACAGTCTTTTGCGGCGAAAGAATAGCAGCAGTCTCGGCCATAAATCTCACACCACAAAATACAATTACTTCTGCGTCGGTTTCTGCTGCTTTTATACTCAAGCCCAAAGAATCGCCGCAAAAATCAGCTAAATCCTGAATCTCGCCAGGCTGATAATTGTGCGCAAGGATTACCGCTCTGCGACTATCTTTAAGCTGCTTTATTTTCTGGAGAATCTTGCTTTGCATCTTACATCGATTACAGCAGTTAGGAACCCCCTGGTAGAACCAGGGGGCTAAACATTAAAAGTTCATCCTGATCAATAAACCTTAAACAAAATAAACTTCATAAAAAAACGCATGATATCTCTTTTGTTGTCCTTGCTAAAAATATCTCATGTTTTGCGTTTTCTATGCTTTGTGTAGACAAGATCGGGATTAGCGGTGGTAACGGTGACACCAGGCGGAACCGATTCTTTTATCCATACGTTACCGCCAATCACAGCACCTTTGCCGATGACAACATCGCCCAGTATTGTTGCTTCAGCGTAAATAGTAACATTATCTTCTATCGTCGGATGTCTTTTACCTCCCTTTATTACCCTTCCTCTTTCGTCTTTGCGAAAACTCAAAGCACCCAGTGTAGCACCTTGATAGATTTTGACATTGTTTCCAATTATTGTCGTCTCACCAATAACTACGCCGGTGCCGTGGTCGATAAAGAAGTTTTTACCTATTTTCGCCCCTGGATGTATGTCGATACCAGTTCTCGAATGCGCACATTCGGTCATAATCCTCGGAATCAGAGGCACCTGCTTGACGTACAATACATGGGCAACCCGATAGGTGGCAACTGCAATAATACACGGATAGCTTATTACAATCTCTTCATAAGACTTCGCTGCAGGGTCACCATCGAAAGCAGCGCCGACATCACCCTTGAGAAACTCTCTAATTTTTGGAAGCTGATTCAATAAATACTGCGCAACGTTTTGGGCCATGATTCTGCAATCACAGTCGTCACATTTACGTATCCTGCACTGGTATTGGTAGGCCCGCTCCATTTGCCAGGAAAGCTCGGTATGTATCTGCCAGAGAATATCACCAATAATAAAATCTATATTCGATTTTGTAATTGTTCTTTTGCCCGTATATCCTGGAAAAAGCACTTCAAAGAACAAATCGAGAATCTCTAAAATCTTGCTTCGTACAGGCAGATTGGAGGCGTCGATGAAATTTATGCCTGAATCATCCCTATATGTCTGCGCAAGTCGGCTTACCAAAGCCTGAATATTTTTGTCTGTAAGTCTTTTTCTCTTCATTCTGTAATGTCTTGGCAATGACAAAGCCTTAAACTAATCAAACAACTCGGTGGAAACATACCTTTCACCCGTGTCTGGGAGAATAACAACTATAGTTTTACCCTGATTTTCGGGACGTTGTGAGACTTGAATCGCAGCCCAGAGAGCAGCGCCTGAACTCACGCCCGCCAAGATTCCTTCTTTGGCTGCTAATTGTCGAGTTGTCTCCATAGCGTCTTCGTTAGAAACCTGTATGGTCTCATCAATTATTTCAACGTTCAACACTTGTGGGACAAATCCTGCCCCTATGCCTTGTATCTTATGCGGTCCTGGTTTACCACCAGACAGTACAGGGGAATCCTTTGGCTCAACTGCAATAATTCTGAGGTCCTTGTTGCGCTGCTTTAGAACCTCGCCGCATCCCGTCAAAGTCCCTCCGGTACCGACGCCAGCTACAAATATATCAACCTTACCATCGCTGTCTATCCATATCTCTTTAGCAGTTGTTTCTCTATGAATCTGTGGATTTGCTGGATTGTTAAACTGTTGCGGCATAAAGGAATCAGGATTCTCGGCTACAAGCTGCTCGGCCTTTTTAACGGCACCGGCCATGCCACGCTCAGCAGGTGTGAAAACGATTTCCGCGCCAAAGAGCTTTAGAAGCTTTGTCCTTTCAACGCTCATCAATTCCGGCATAGCCAATATCAGCCTATATCCTTTGGCAGCACAGATACATGCAAGCCCTATTCCAGTGTTACCGCTGGTCGGCTCAATTATAACAGTGCCAGGTTTCAAGCGCCCTTGCTTTTCTGCGGCTTCTATCATCGACTTTGCAATTCTGTCTTTAATACTACCACAGGGATTGTAAAACTCGAGCTTGGCCAGAATCTTAGCCTGGCCAGAGCCGAGCTTATTGATTTGCACTAAAGGTGTATAACCTACGGCTGCCGTGATATCTTCGAATACCGCACTCATAACTACTCCCTCTGAATTCTATATCTGGTATCGCAAGGCTTCGTGGTGCTCGGTCTTCTCGATCAGGTCTTTCAAGGTAATGGACTTGAGGACATTTTCAATTGCGTTTTCAACCTGTATCCACAAGTCCCTGGCTGCGCAATCTGCGGCGCGTTTACAATAGTCCGAGTCCTCCACGCACTCAGAAGTTGTTACGGGTCCTTCAAGACACTTGAAAAGTTCGCTAACCGTAATCTGGTCTGCGGGTTTAGCAAGAAGATAGCCACCCCTCGAACCTCTGATGCTCCTTATAAATCCAGCAGCCCTGAGTACAGTCATCAATTGCTCAAGATACTTTACAGATATGTCTTGACGCTCAGCAATAGTATGAAGTTGGAGAGGCCGCTTGCCCGTATGTTGAGCCATCTCAATTATTGCTCGTATGCCGTATCTGGTTCTTGTCGAAAGCTTCATGATAAACTCCTACTATTCCTACTATATTAGTGTATTATTTTACGAAGTTGTCAACGTCTTTGTGCTAAAAAATACAAAAAAATGAGCCAAAATCCCTTAGGTACCCCCTAAATAGCTATTTTTCACACCGTAGAGCTTGAATTCCGCCAGGATACGAGCAAACATAAATATCAGCTCAAGGGCCTAATTTCTTGACAGATTCGAAGAATTTTCCTATTATATAGTGCCTACTTCGCACTTTTGATTGGAGTCTCTATGGAGAAAAATCGCCCGAAAAAAGTCGTGTTCATTTCGTCTTTCCCACCAAGAAAATGCGGAATCGCAACCTTCACCTTTGACTTAATTAACAGCATTTCATTGGCAGCCAAGGGTGAGTTTGAGCCGCTGGTCGTGACAATGCGGTCAGAGGGTCACAAATACACCGATCCGGTCAAGTTCGAAATCCGGCAGAATGTTAAAAGCGACTATATCTGCGCCGCCGATTACATTAACTTCAGCCATGTTGATCTGGTGTGCGTCCAGCATGAGTTCGGGCTTTTCGGCGGTGACGCCGGTTCGTATTTGAATTTGCTGCTGAAAAGACTGAAGGCGCCCGTCATAACAACTCTGCACACCGTTCTTAATAAGCCAAGTCCAGCTTATCATAAGTCGCTTGTGGATGTCTGTAAAAACTCGGATAAGGTCGTGACAATGAATGAACGCGGTGTCATTATGCTGCGGGACATCTACGGCGTTTCTGGAAAGAAAGTAAATCTGATTCCTCATGGCATTCCGGATTTGCCCTTTGTTGACAGCAATTATTACAAGCATAAATTCAATTTGGAAGGCAGAAAGACGATTTTAACGTTTGGTCTGCTTAACAAAAATAAGGGTATTGAAGTAATGCTTAAAGCAATGCCGAGAATAGTCAAGTCTGATCCCTCTATTATATATATAGTTCTCGGCATGACGCATCCATTCGTGCTTAAAGAAGAGGGTGAATCATATAGATTCAGCTTGCAGAACATGGTAAAAGAGCTGGGCTTGCAAGATCACGTAATTTTCTATAACAGATTCGTCAATGATGAGGAACTCCACAATTTCTTGTGTGCAGCCGATATTTACGTAACGCCGTATAGAAACGAGGAACAACTTACCAGCGGCACGTTGTCATTCGCTGTTGGAAGCGGCAAGGCCGTTGTCTCCACACCTTATTGGGCAGCCACGGAATTGCTCGCGGATGGTAGAGGTATATTAGTACCGTTCGGAGATTCGAAAAAAATTGCAGAAGAAATAGTGAAGATTCTCAATGACGATGCGCTGTTATACTCCTTGCGTGGACGTGCCTACGACTACGGCAGAAGTCGAACATGGGCAAAAATCGGACAGGTATATTGGAAATTATTCAGCGCAACGAGAGAGCCTGTTCGTATTCCTGTCAAACCCACACTGTCGGCAACAGAAACAATATCAAATATAGAAGTGCCTGAGCCATCTTTGGATCATTTAAAGAAGTTAACAGACGACACAGGCTTATTTCAGCACGCCAAATTCACAATACCGAATCGTGAACATGGATACTGCACCGATGATAATGCCAGGGCTGTACTCGCAATGGTTAAGTACTACGCACAGTACTCTGAGCCACAAGCCCTCGAACTCCTTGATAGGTATCTGTCCTTCATCATCTCCGCACAAAATAGCAATGGATTAATCAGAAACTTCATGAAATTTGACAGAACCTGGTGGGAAAAAGAACCTGCAAATGATGCTTTTGGCAGAGTATTGTGGGCGTTCGGAACCGTCATGGCAACACCACCTTCACCCTCCTACATATCAATAGCCAAAGATTGCTTTGACAAGTCGGTAGAACATGTACAGAAGCAGTTTCCAAGAGGTATGGCCTATTGCGTCCTCGGCATGTGCGACTACCTCAAGCAGTTCGCCGGAGCAAGCGATATCAGGCGACAACTGGAATTGGCGGCGGAAGGCCTTGTGCAGCAGTATAAGGAGAACAAACATCCGGACTGGCACTGGTTCGAAGATGAACTTACGTATGAAAACGCAGTTTTGCCACGCGCTCTTTTCGATGCGAGCTTGACTCTCGAAAACGAGAAGTACCTTGAGGTGGCTAAAGAGTCGTGCGAGTTTCTATTAACGAATACATTTAATGGCGAGCATTTTAGCTTTATCGGCTGCAATGGGTGGTACGAGCACGGAAAGCCAAGAGCCACATTCGACCAACAACCCATCGAAGCCGCCAGCACAGTTATGATGCTAAGGGCAGCTTATGATGCCACTCAAAATGACAGGTTCCTGGCGCTGCAAAGAACGGCTTTTGATTGGTTCCTCGGCGCAAACGACCTGCACATCCCACTTTACGACTTCAGAACTAAAGGTTGTAGTGACGGCCTGGGTTCCGGTGGTATCAATGCCAATCAGGGCGCAGAAAGTACGCTCAGTTTTTTATTGAGCTTGCTATCAGTCATCGAAAGCTACACCACAGTCGACAAGATTCAAGGCAATAAAACAATCTTACCGCACGAGTCCGACATTATAGAACAAATAGCCAAGACATCATTAACCGTAAAAGACACGTCGCCTAACACCAAATCCGAAAAGAAGCAAGTTGAAAAACCAGCTTAGCCCAGACAAAATAAGATTTCAAAGCGCTTTGTAGAAAACACCGGAGAAAACCATCCCCAAGCTACGCTTGAGGCTGCCACCCATTTATACCAAAAATACGAAGCGCAGCAATTTAATACAATTAGTATAAAATGAGCGTTACATCTGACAAGCTGGACCTGAAACGAAAATCCTTATACTAATGACATTGCCATGAAAGTTGTTAGCTTTAATGTCAATTCTATACGTGTTCGTTTGCCTATAGTGCTCCAATGGCTGGCGGAAAACCAGCCGGACATTATGTGCTTGCAAGAGACCAAGGTTCAGGATGTCGATTTTCCAAAGGACCAATTCGACAAAGCCGCATACAAATATGCCTTCAAAGGCGAAAAAAGCTATAACGGCGTGGCGATCCTCAGCAATAAAATTATATCAGATGTAGAATTTGGCTTGGATGACGAGCCTAAAGATGAGTCTCGCTTGATAAAGGCAAAAATCAATAACGTTACAATTATTAATACCTACGTCCCACAAGGCTACCTGCCTGAATCTGATAAATTTGAGTACAAGCTAAACTGGTTTGGCCGTCTGCGCAAATTTTTTGAAAAGAATTTCAAACCCATGGACCCTGTTCTTTGGGTGGGCGATTTCAACATTGCACCGCTACCGATCGATGTGTATGATCCGGAGACTTTGCACGGCCACGTGTGTTTCCACGCCGAAGTTCACAAAGCTCTCAATAATATTATGAGCTGGGGTTTGACCGACTTGTTCCGAATGCACTGCAAGGAATCTGGCCAGTACACATTCTGGGACTACAGGTTGCCGAACTCCGTCAAACGCAATCTCGGCTGGCGACTGGATCACATCATGGCAACTAAACCTCTGGCCCAAAAGTGCACCTCATGCTATATCGATAAGAAACCACGTCTAGCCGAAAGACCAAGCGACCATACTCCGATTGTAGCTGAGTTCGACCTGTAAACATAAGCGACAAATGCTAACCACATGAACTTTAGCCCGCATTACTCACCACCGCAAACCAACAGCTCTCATAATTAAACTGAAGGCTTGCTTTGCATATAGACTGTTATTGTACACTATGAGTATCAGATTAAAATACGGTGAGAAATTCGGGTTAAAATGAACACTATCGGGAAAATTTGAGTAAAATGGGTGTAATCCTGGCAGGAGCTGGGCTTAGCTGCAAGGCTGGAACGAAAATCCCACGGAAACAGGGAGAATAAATGGCCTTAGAGAGAATCCAAGCCCTATTTAGCTGGCAACGCTCTACTGATTGCTCATAAGGTTTGTTACAACAGGTTTGCCCACAGCAGTTCAAAAAGTGGAACAAAATGGAAATAAATTGAGAATTATCAGCGTCTTATGTAACCGAAGGACCGCTGGGCTTACATTATAAATTAAGGATGTACATTAGGTCTTGCCGAGGCTCCCCCGGAGAAACGGGATAATTGAATACAACTAAAGTATTGCTGAATATGGTAATTTCCAGAAAAAAACTGAAATTTTCAAGCTGCCTCGTTATGGCTGCGGTTTTAGCAACACTTCTATCAATATCAGGGTGTAAATCCCCATCTGATTATCGAACCGAGGCAGATAAGGTGGGCTTTGACATAATCCGTGAAAAACAGGAGGATGCGCTTGGCAAGACTGAAGAGATTAAAATCGAGCGCTCAAGCGATATCCTTCGTCGCCGCCTTTTAGTTGAACAGAATCTCATGTACTCATCGGGCGCCTCACTGGGCACAGATAAACTCAAACCCATCGAGCACTGGCCTGAGATCGATTACCCATGGTCAGAGCCTTCCGGCAGTTCCCAAGATGTCGTTATCGAGCCCAATAAGCCGGTCAAGTTATCATTGATACAATCACTACAAGTGGGCGCACAAAATAGTCCTGAATATCAGTCTCGCAAAGAATACGTCTTTCAGGCAGCATTATCTCTCGATCTTGTGCGCAACAATTTCCGAAATATCTATGGCGCCCAGGCAACAAGCCAACTAAGCACGGACACCACCGGTGATAGCACGGTTACTAATCTCGAAACCAGTGGGACGATAGGATTTAGCCGGACTCTGAAGAACGGAATCGACTTGAGCACAATGCTGGCAATCGATTTGGTTAATCTATTGACCCAGGGTGGAGCATCCACTTCGGGCCTGTCAGCAGACGCTTCGGTATCGATACCCTTATTAAGAGGCGCAGGTCGGCATATCGTGACCGAGCCCCTGACGCAGGCTGAGCGAAATGTGGTTTACGAGATACTAGATTTCGAACGCTTCAAGCGTACCTTCGCCGTCAGCGTCGCTCGCGAATACCTTTCAGTCCTACGCCAGATGGACGAGCTGAGAAATGCCGAGGAGAACTATCGCAGTCTGATCGCCTCAGCCCGACGGTCTCGTCGTCTTGCCGATGCCGGCCGACTGTCCGAAATACAGGTGGACCAGGCTGTTCAAAGCGAATTGCGTGCCCGTGATCGATGGGTATCCGCGCAAGAACAGCTTAAGAACCGTCTTGACTCGTTTAAAACTACGATAGGCCTTCCATCAGATGCCAATATAGAACTTGACCGGACCGATCTGGAACAGTTGGCTACTCCCGTAACCAAGATCGTCGAGGAGATCGACAATGAGGTTGAAACTGAAACAGCAAGACAAGTGCCCTCGGTTGATGCTCCTATTGAGCTGGAGCCTCCGTCAGATGAAGGCGCTGGACCCTATGAGATCGATGAATCTGTAGCGATGAAGCTGGCTCTTGAGAACCGGCTTGATTTGCGGGTAGCTATAGGCGATGTCTACGATGCGCAGAGGCGAGTTGTCATCAAAGCAGATGCCTTGAGGGCAGACTTGACATTAGGCGGATCGGCTCGTCTTTCAGACAACGATGATGACGGCAACCTGAGCTTCGACGGCGGCCAGTATTCCGCCCTGCTTTCGCTCGATTTGCCGATCGAAAGAACCAGTGAACGAAACGACTATCGCAACAGCCTTATAGATCTTGAGCGGGCCGTGAGAAATGTACAGACACTCGAAGACCAAATCAAACAGTCTATTCGTAGCGAATTACGAACACTACTGGAGTCGCGGGAAAGTCTGAATATCCAGGCACAGTCCGTCGTTGTTGCCCAAAAACGCGTCAGAAGCAGCAGCTTGTTTCTTGAAGCGGGAAGGATAGAAATCCGCGATTTGCTGGAGGCACAGGATGCACTGCTGTCGGCACAGAACTCTTTGACCTCAGCAGTCGTAAGTTATCGCATAGCTGAGCTCGAACTGCAACGAGATCTCGGGCTGCTCAAGGTAAATGAACAAGGTTTATGGGAGGAATTTTCACCAGAGGGAATAAACTATGACAGCTAAAAACAATAACAAAATCAATAATAAAGGTAGAAAATCTTTCAAACTCATTGGCGCTGTTGTACTTATCGTGGCAATCGGCCTTGCTGTGATATGGTTAAAGGTAGTCCGAGGCAGTGAAAATCCTACGAGCAATATGGCCACATTTGTAGCCAAGAAGGGTCCTTTGACTATCAGCGTGTTAGAATCAGGCACCATAAAAGCCAGAGAACAGATTATCATCAAGAATGAAGTCGAAGGAAGAACCTCTATCATCTCGCTCATCCCTGAGGGTACCCGCGTTAAAAAGGGAGACCTGCTGGTTGAACTGGATGCCAGCAGCCTTGAAGACAATAAAATTGACCAGGAAATTCGAGTGCAAAATGCCGAGGCCTCTCACATTAATGCCCAAGAAAACCTCGCCGTGGTAAAGAACCAGGCTGAAAGCGACATCGACGTAGCCAAGCTCACACTCGAATTCGCCCGAGAGGACCTGAATCAGTATAAAGAAGGAGAATACCCAAACGAACTGGCGGCTGCGCAGAATAAGATAACGCTGGCGCAAGAAGAGCTTACGCGAGCTCAGGAAACCTTGGAATGGTCACAGAAGTTGTATGAGGATAAGTATATCGCTCAGACCGAATTAGAAGGTGATAGGCTGTCAAAAAAACGCAGAGAGGTTGACCTGGAGCTGGCAAAAAACGATCTCGATCTGCTTGAGAACTTTACTTATGGCCGAAACATAGCGCAGCTTGAAAGCGACGTCAAACAAGCTGAGATGGCTTTGGAACGTACGCAGCGCAAGGCCAGCGCCAATGTGGTTCAAGCGACGGCGGACCTCAAGGCCAAAGAGGCCGAATTCAACCGCCAGAAAGACAAGCTTGCCAAGCTCGATGACCAGATACACAAAGCCAAGATATACGCCCCAGCGGACGGAATGGTAATCTATGCCACCAGTGCCGAAAGAGGAGGTTTCCGGCGAGAAAGCCGGGAGCCACTTGATGAAGGCGTCGAGGTCTTTGAACGGCAGGAGCTAATATACCTTCCAACTGCCACATCTTCGATGGCTGAGGTAGATATTCATGAGGCGAGCCTCGAAAAGGTTCGGGTGGGACTTCCTGCCATCATTACTGTAGACGCATTGCCGGGGAAAAAGTTCCTCGGCTCAGTCGAGCGAATTGCTCCATTGCCTGACCCACAGAGTATGTGGATGAATCCCGATCTTAAGGTCTACAACTCAGACGTATATTTAGAGGGTAATGACCCCTCGCTGCGAACCGGTATGAGCTGCAAGGTCGAGATCATCATCGAGCAGTATGAAGATATGGTGTATGTACCGGTCCAGGTGGTCTTAAGAGTCGGAACAGGACATGTCGTCTACATTGTCAAAGACGGATCTACCGAAGAGCGAAAGGTCGAGATTGGTCTGGACAATAACAGAATGGTCAGAATCATCAGCGGTCTTGAAGAAGGCGAAGTCGTTTTGCTGACACCTCCGCTGAAAGCTGCTACCATTGAGCCAGGTTCACAAATGGCGGGCACCGGCTCGCTTGATTCCGGTAATGTCTCCGACACCTTACAGCAAGGGATAAATCAGAAGCTTGAACAAGCCAATGGCGCAAAGACAGACACCAGCGAGGGCTCAGTTGATTCAGCAAGCCAACAGCTTCCACAGCAAGGCCAGACAGACAGAGAAGCGTCACCTCCGGGCGCACCTTCAGACCAGATGGAGAGGATGCGGCAGCGATTCCAAAACATGTCACCTGAAGAACGACAGAAGGAAATGGAAAGGATGAAACAAAGATTCGAGAATATGTCGCCCGAAGAGCGACAGAGAATGGGCCAGAGGTTCCAAGACGGGCCTGGGGGAGAAGGGCGAAGACCACGAGGGCAAAGCCCAGAAGAGAGCCAGTAGATGATAGATCAGTCACCCAATGAAACGAACTCTGAAATCGTCCGGCTGGAGAATGCGCAAAAGATATATCAGATGGGGACCCAGCAAGTGCGGGCACTTGCTGGAGTGACCATCTCTTTCAAAAAGGGCAGCTTCTGGGCGATCATGGGACCCAGCGGCTCAGGCAAAAGCACCATGATGAATATTCTCGGTTGCTTGGATCGTTTAACCTCGGGCCAGTACTTCCTTGAAGATAAGGATGTCAGTTATCTTGATGACGATTCGCTCAGCGAGCTTCGACTCAAGTACCTTGGGTTCATATTCCAGAGTTTCAACCTGATACTTCAGCTAACCGTCCAACGCAACATAGAGCTGCCGCTTTATTACCTGGGATGGGACTCAGCGAGGAGTGCCCAACGTGCTAAGGAGCTTGCCGAGGAAGTAGGTCTCGCGGACAGGCTGCATCATCGACCGGTGGAACTGTCCGGTGGCGAGATGCAGAGGGTTGCTGTTGCCAGAGCATTAGCGAATGATCCACAGATCATTTTTGCGGATGAACCCACGGGTAATCTTGATTCAGCAACGGGAGAGCAAATCCTGGAATTGCTCAATAATCTCAACAAACAGGGCAAGACCATAATCTTGGTCACCCACGAACCGAACCTTGCGGCATACGCGAGCAGTAAACTGCACATGAGAGACGGAATCATTGACAGCATAGACGAGGATTCCAATGAGGCACACTAGGATCGCAAGAAATATACTATTGGGTATCGAGAATCTGCTTCTTCACAAACTCCGTTCATCTCTGACTATGTTGGGAGTTGTCTTTGGTGTTGGAAGCGTCGTGGCTATGCTCTCTGTTGGTGAAGGCGCCAGCAAGGAGGCCCTTGAGCAGATCCGAAAGCTTGGCAGCAATAATATCATTGTCTCGGCGGTCAAGTCCGCGGAAGAAGAACAAACCAGCACTCAGCATTCTCACATGAGCATCTACGGATTGACCTATGAAGATCATGCCAGAGTCGCTGAGAGTTTCAGCAACATTAAACAGACAGCACCAGCAAAGTTGATGCGCAAGGATTCACGTCTGCGCGAGCGAGCAATGGAACTTCGTGTTGTCGGGACGACGCCCGAATGGTTTGAGCTTGTGCCTCGGGCGGTTATCGCTGGACGAGTAATCCTGCCGTCCGATCAGGCCAAAAAAGCACCCGTGGCAGTACTGACCGAATTCGGCGCTCGAAAAATCCTGGCTACCGAAAGCACTATAGGCCAGACCATTCGCATCGGCGGCGATGAGTTCGAGATCGTCGGTATCATCAAGAGTGAAAGCGGTCAGGCTGGAAATATCCAAATACCGGATCAGGAAATAGATGTGTATATTCCCATCGAGGTGGCGCGCACATACTTCGGCGATATATTTACGAAAATAACTTCAGGTTCATTTGAACGGGAGAAGGTGGAACTGCACCAGATCATAGTACAAGTGGATAACGTCCAGCATGTTGAGGCTACAGCAGCGGGCCTTGAGAAAATGCTGGAACGATTCCACAAGAAGAAAGACTATGTCGTAAGTGTGCCGCTGGCTTTGTTAAAACAGGCTGAAGCTACAAAGCGAACGTTCAACATAGTGCTCGGATCAATTGCTGGCATCAGCTTGCTTGTTGGAGGAATTGGGATAATGAATATAATGCTCGCCTCGGTGACGGAGCGCACCCGAGAGATAGGAATCCGCCGGGCTATCGGTGCCAAGAGAAGACAGATTGTCTTTCAGTTCCTTATCGAGACGGTAGTTCTGTCCACCGCAGGGGGTATTATAGGATTAGGTATGGGGGCTTTGATACCATTGCTCGTAACGTACTTCTCAGGTATGACGACGGTCATGACATTAAAAGGCGTTCTATTGCCGCTATTCATCAGCATGACTATCGGCATAATCTTTGGATTGTATCCTGCCATGCACGCCGCCAAGGTCGATCCTATCGTAGCTTTAAGGCACGAATAGAAGTAGCGCCGCCGAGCGTTCCAGCAGCTAAACCCACATAAGTTTTTCATTCCCGCGCAGGCGGGAATCCACTTATTAAGTTCCTCATTTGGGAATTTCAATGTTCGATGTGTTATATTTTTTCGACACGGAACCCGGCTACAAAACAGAAACGACACAACGTCACGCCTCAGCCTTGAGGCTACTGCCCTGGCAGACGAGGAGTCTGTGGAGGCAATGGTTCGGCTTCATCTCTTTCCTGCCGTTAGATTTCCTTTAATGGCATCTCGAATTCCCCGTGCAATGTCGCTGTCGTCGTTGATATCCACATGACGCTCT
>Ga0315545_1001883_pt1 | contig 19775 bp, 18 predicted proteins | sample SalMarSW160210MG_FD_203096 | JGI IMG/M metagenome (GOLD analysis project Ga0315545, IMG submission 203096) | Salt marsh sediment microbial communities from the Plum Island Ecosystem LTER, Massachusetts, United States - Salt Marsh Sediment SW1602-10 ...
GGCAGTCTTTAAACTCCTGAGTACCACGCGATAGCTCCGTTCCCTAAGCATAAGAGAATGGTACTCTCATTGAGTAGAAAAGGCAAACTCTTAATCTGGGTGAAGGACTTTCAAAGAACAAGGAAAATCTGTTTCTCTAAATAATTTATATCCAGCTATCTATATTATACCAGTACCACTTGTTAAGTTAGAGTCAACGGAATGATGGCCTCGGGAGCAGATGGTCGGTAGTTAAGAGCACTGTGGGGTCTTACTTGATTGTATTCCTTCCGCCACTCTTCAATGAGTATCTTCGCTTCAGTTAGTGATGTAAATATCTCTCGATTAAGCAGCTCATCTCTTAGCTTGCCGTTAAACGACTCTATGTATCCATTCTCCCAGGGACTCCCTCGCTCAATAAAGAGCGTATTCACTCCTAGATCGTTCAACCATTTGCGTATCGCCTTTGCAGTGAATTCAGGACCGTTATCAGACCGAACATATTCAGGAGTACCCCTGAATACAAATAGATAAAACAACTGCTCGATAATATCCTGAGAAGTGATCCGACGCTGAGTAAGAATCGTGAGGCACTGCCTGGTGTATTCATCGATGATAGTGAGTATCCTGAATGCTCTTCCCTCAGAGCTGTCCTTGCCATCATAAGATCATAGCTCCACAGATGGTCCTTGTGCTCAAGACCTTGAGCCTGATGCATGAGCCATCATTGAGCCAGAGCCTGCCCCGCTTCGGCTGTTTCTTGGGCACCTTGAGGCCTTGCCTTCTCCATATTCTCTCCACTCTCTTGTGGTTCACTCTCCAGCCTTCCTGTCTGAGTAGTGCCGTTATTCTCCTATACCCATATCTACCATATCGCGTTGCCAGCTTGATAATCTCTGCTGAGAGTCTTTCCTCTTCACTCCTGAGGTGAGGGATGTGACGTTGAGTACTCCTTGCCTGTCCCAGCACCCGACATGCCCGTCTCTCGGAAATTTTAAGAGTCTTTAAGACCTTACCTACCATCTTACGCCTCTTCGACGGGCTTAGGAGTTTCCCCGGGATGCCTCCTTGAGTATCGCATTATCCAGGGAAAGATCTGCTACTATCCTCTTAAGCCGAGTATTCTCCTTCTCAAGCTCCTTTAGTCTTCTGACTTGCTCAATCCTCATCCCGCCATATTCTCTTCGCCAACGGTAATAGGTTTGTTCGGTTACTTCTATTTTCCTAGTAGCTTCACCTATCGTTGATCCCTGACTGAGGAGAACCTCTACTTCCCTGAGCTTGTTGATGATTCTCTCTGGCGTGTAGCTTCTTCTGGCCATCCAAATCCCCCCTTTCCTCGTTCCCTATTCTAACATAATAACTGGACCGATTCTAGGGGGGCAGGTCACTTTTGAAGATTTAGTATTCGTAGGGCGCCTAAGTCTGGGGTAATGTTGAAGATTTTCATTGTCCAATATCATAGGTAATACCGCCTTCAGGCATGACTATGAATACCCCTCCCGGAGCCCCGGCTTCTGTCACCTCTCCTGGGTGACCTTCCAGTTCATCTTTATCCACTGTCCGTATGAACTTACTCACTCCCCCACAAAGGTTACCCTATCTTCATACGTTGCTTTCAGTTCCCTAATCTCCATATTATTAAAAGGGTTGACTGGGTATTCTTACTGATTCCTCAAGCTTGACAGTTGCGCGCACCTCGTCACCTCTGCGCATTTCAACTCCTCGGTTGTCTATGTCGACTGCATTTTTCCAGCGTTTCCTCAGTTCATAAGCTCTCTCGAGTTGCTCGTTTGTGTATTATGCATCACACCTTAAAGCAACACCTCATATAGTCTACGCTTCGGGACGCAGTAGCTTCGGGATCTATGTTGAGATCGTGAATCTCTACGGAGACATACCCCCGAAAATTTATCTTATTTAAAGCTCGGCCAATGGGTATAAAGTCTGTATCCCCTGCCCCGGGGCCTTTTTTATTTGCATCATCAGCATGGAAGTGTTTGAGATACCCTTCGGCGTTGAGAATTATATCTTCTATGTTTCGATCTTCCTTACTCAAACTGTACACATCCAATATGAGAGCGAGGCTAGGATTGTTCACCTCTTTGATGAATTTTATGGCCTCCTCGGCTGTGTTGATAAAGTTTGTTTGATCCTTGGAGAGAGGCTCAAGACATAAAGTTATACTTCTTTCCGTAGCTACCTCGAGAGGTTTTTGCAAAAATTCCTTCGTATATTCCCAGGCCTGCTGGTAGGTAACTCCCTCCTTTACCCTCCTCTGATTGGGAGAACCGATAATCATAACTTTGCCTCCTAAGTCAGAGCACAATTTAACCAGATCGCAAAAATAGGCACTGGTCTTTTCCCGAATGGTTTTATCCGGATTATTTATGTAGCAGCTCGATTCTTCTCCAAAAAGCCAATGTAGGCCTACGATGTCGAATCCCGAGTCATGAACAATTGCAGAGATCTTATTCACTTTGAAAAAGTCCGCGGGAGAAGGGAAATATACCCAAGGAGCAATTTCAAGTGCCTCATAGCCTAACTTCACCAGGAGATCACACATTTTCTTGATTTCCCAATCCTTGAATAGCTCATTACAGAAAGCGAATTTCATTCATTTTACCTCTGCTCTGTGTTTTTTTTGGTATATACCCCCCGATAAAGATCTGGATCCGGAGGAGCCTGACAGCTGAACATGATCATAGCGCTATCGGCTATTGTTCCGTGTCTTTCTCTAGGAGGAACATATATTACGTCACCCTCTTCTATCGGGTAATTTTTGCTTTCCACCCTTATTTTTCCCTTACCTTTGAGGACTACAATAACGTCCTCTGAGTATTTGTGAATGTGCTGAGCAAATGCCTGCCCCGGCTCGAATTTTGCGTAATTCAGAGTGAGGTTCTTCACCCCTTCTTCTGGGGAAAGGATCCTACTTGTACTTCCCCTACCCATGCTAAATCTTTTCCCTTCGCTTAGCTTGAATATCTTCATTTTTATTCTCCACTCCCTTTTTTTGTTTCATATTGCGTTTAATTAGCTCATCCAACTCTGTATCTTGATTTAGACTAAATGGAAAACTTACTGGCTTTCCTGTGAATGAGGAATAACATATTGCTCTTATTATTTCCAGCGACTTTCTTGCCTCCTCTCCGTCAATCGGTACATCCCTGCCCTGTTTAATGGCTTGCACAATTCTCGTTATCTCTTGCTTGTGGCCTGTGGCCTGTGTATTTTCATCACTTTCTATTTGGAAGGCATCCTCTGTATCTTCCTCATCCTTGAATTCCCAGAGCTTTATGTTCTTGGAGCCTTCTACCACCACACTCCCATTCTCCCCGTAGATCTCGATACGTTCTGGAAGACTCGTGTAGGCCCAAGGCTCCTCTGCTCCACTCCTTCCCGGGTACATGCACGTACCAGCCTCAATTACACCGAGAGCACCATTTTTGAACTCAAGCATAGCCACAGCTGTGTCTGCAGCCTCAATCTTATGGATAGCAGTCTTTACCCTACCAAATACTCTATTTACTGGCCCCATGAACCACCGAAGAAGAGCAACCCAGTGAATCGCCTGATTTGCCAAGATTCCTCCTCCATCCATATTCCAGGTACCTCGCCAGCCGCTGCTGTAGTATTCCTCCGTCCGATACCATTTTACATAGGCATCTCCCAGAATTAATTTTCCAAACCTTCCCGTATCCAGGGCCTGTTTTATCTTTGTGCTGGGGATATCGAACCTATGGTCCAATATGGGTGCCAACTTAACTCCAGCCTTTCTAGAGGTCTCGATCATCTCATCTGCCTGTCTCAGATTAATAGCTAGGGGCTTTTCTACAATTACATGCTTTCCTGCCTCCATTACATCTAATGCTAGCTCGTAATGGAGACCGGAGGGAGTGCAGATGCTTACTATATCTACATCCTCTTCAAGCAATTTGTGATAATCAGGGGCCCAGAAATTTACCTTATATCTTTGAGCAAGATCTTTTGCCTTCGATTCAATCACATCCACTACTCCCCTGATCTCGACATCTTGTAAACACTGGAAGGCCTTAACATGGAAGGAGCTAATCACCCCACAGCCAATAATTCCAACCTTCAGTTTGTTATGACACATTTCTTTTCTCTCGTAGAATACATTTCATTGGGATCAGAATACCTTCCTATAATGTCCTGTATCCACCGACCCATCCGATGCGAAGGTATCTACGACTTAAACCATCCCCGCTAGGGGCTTAATAATCTCATCTCGTAGATTCATTCAGGGAAAACAGAATAATCATAAAGGTAGTGTTTTTCCTCTAGAGAAAAAGCTATACAACCCCCATTCCGCAAAAGAATATTGCAGATTTCGGCTCAACTGCTTGTTAATAGAGGGTTAAGCGAAATTTGGAAGTTTACTGTTTCTCTTTTGTAGTTTAACAAGTAATTTATGAAATTAACTTGTCCTCTTGACAAATAAATCTTTTTTGGTATAATATGTAGTTGAACAAAAGAGGCTACATATTATGCACTTAGTCTATGGCACTCGTTATTATAAAAGAAAGAAATACACTTCCTACAGCATTGCCGAATCATATCGAGAAGGAAAGACCGTTAGAAAGCGGATTCTCTTTTCTCTGGGTAAATTATCAGAAACCGAAGTAGAGCAGATCAGGCTCATTCTGAAAGTAGTTAAAGGAAAGGAGCATATCCTTTCTTCCATTGAGAATATCATTCCCTTAGGGTCTTTATCTTATCTGGAGGTAGCAGTGGCAAATCAATTATGGGAAGACTGGCAGATAGATCAGGCTTTTGATGGCTACAAAATAACCAATAGTCCAGTCTCTACTCCCTTGATAGCCAGAGTATTAACCATCAACCGCTGTCTTGAACCTACCTCCTGTTACTCCATCCAAGACTGGGTAAAGACAACTACCCTTCCCCAGATACTTAACCTTGATCCCGAGGCCCTTAATGATGACAAACTTTACTATGAATTGAACAAAGTTGAAGCCAACAAAGAATCTTTGGAGAATTTCTTATTCAAGGAGACCTACCAGCTTAACCCTGAAAGTTGTGAGTATGTTAACTACGATCTGACCACCTCCTACTTTGTAGGGATAAAATGTTCTCTTTCCCAATTAGGTAAAAGTAAGGACAACCAACCCTATCGCAGGCAGGTCATTCTTGCTATTATGGTTAATGAGGATGGTTACCCCTTTAAGTGGGATGTTCTGCCAGGGGATACCGCTGAGGTAACCACCCTGAAAGATAAAGTCAAAGCCTTAAGAGACAGATTCCATCTTAAGGATGTCTCCCTTGTCTTTGACAGAGGAATCGTCTCCGAAGATAACCTACAACTAGTAGATGAAGATAAAGAAAAGACCTTAAAATACATCAGTACCCTGGATAAGAACCAGATACCAAAGGTTGAAGGGATTAACCTACAACTTTTCAAAGACCTAACAATAAAGAATATTAAGAAAGAAATAGAATCTCTTGCCGTATTTACTAAATACGACAAGTTTCTCTATTATCAGGATTTGGGAGAAGCTAAAGATAAGCGCTATATCTTAGGAATCAACCCCACTCTCTTTATCGAGCAAAGAAGCAATCGAGAAGAAAAGATTAAACTTTTTCTGAAGTTCATCTCTCAACTCAACCAAGAGCTTCAAGAAGCTAAGCGCCAAAGAAGCAAAGAGGTTATTAGAGACAGGATCAAGAAAGAACTTGCCCGCTTAAAGATTACTCGCTTTTTCGAAAAGCCTACTCTTTCAAAGATCAATCTTACCCGAGTTCTTTCTGATGGCTCAACTAAAAGGATAATAGGTTACCAAATATCCATCAAAAAGAGACAGGAAAAGATCAGAGAAGCGTCCCTCCTTGACGGTGTCTTTTGCTTTATTACCAATCATACTGAGAAGAAGGATGATCAATTTCTCTTTCCTCCAGAAAAGGTTATCTATGGCTACCGGAACAAGAGAAAGATTGAAGATACTTTCAAGCACCTGAAGTCTTTCTTGAAGATCCGGTCCTTCTGGGTAAATCTTGATGAACATGTGAGGGCAGTGTATACTATCTGTGTTTTAGCCTACTTTCTTAATCTCCACTTGGCCCGAATGAGAAGTAAGCATGAGGAAACTGATTTTCTCAATTCCAAAGAGCTTTACCAACCTTTCAAGAATTCCCGACTCATCAGGTTTAAGGATGAAAAGTTTGGCTGGGTTAGAGAAAAGATTATCCCTCCAGAACCTGATGACTCAAAGATTATCCAACAACTTGGTTTTAGTCATCTTTTGGATAGGAAAAAATTTCAAAGAACAACCGAGGAAAACTAAATGTAGTCTAACATAAAAATTCAAACCCTTATGCTACAAGGGTTTGCAAGGTGCTTTGCGGAGGCTGGGATACAACTAATTTCGTGCAGAAGTTGGTTGACAACTTATAGAGAAGCAATTTGTCTCAAATTGGTCGAATTTGGCAATAGGCCCTCATCTTGACACTATCCTTGAAACCATTTAGATGAGCGAAACTGCTCTCAAGAGCACTCTTTTGGATCCAGCGATAACTATCTCAGAGTTCTCATCATGGGCTGGTTTTACCTCAAAACTAACCACAGGTTTTTCAGTAGCTTTTGTATGGGTAAAATACCCTACCTTTTTTAGAGTTCTTAGAAATCTAGCGACTTCAGAAACGCCATTTTCTCCGTTTCGAACTCCAAAAGGAGGATGCTTGTCCCCGTATCTCGGATTGGACTTATCTTTCAAGATGCAGTTTCCAATATGAGCATGGAGGAGATAGGGAGCAGCAATAGCTAAACTCTCTTCGGGAGTTTCACCTATAAGAGGGAGATGGGAAAGATCAACAGTTAAACCTATATTATCGAACTTTTCTTTAACTTTTGCTATCACATCCACAGCTTCTTGGGTGGGTCCCAAAAGTAGCTTCTTATCAACAGTTCGATCAAAAGTTTCTATCGAAATTGAAATTATATAATTTGATGCCTTTTTCCGAGCATATTCACATTGCTCAGATAAAGACTTAATCAAAAGCATCTTGGCTTTAGCTCGGCGTTCTTTTCCGGGATCTTTGGGCGGGATTACTTCGAAAATTCGGGCATTTAAAAAATAAGCTTCATCAATGAGTTTTTTCATCTCTTCCACCGATTTTTTTCGTAAGCCCTCATTGAAAGAATGTAAATTTAACCTCATCAGTGAGAGAGGTGCACCTACTCCATATATAACTGTGATGCCGGATAAATTCAGAAGTTGACGAAGTTTTTCTCTATCATTTGTATTTTTCACCCGGCCGATCGTCACTGCTCCAAAAAAGGGATCTTCCAGTATCTTTCTGATTTTCTCACATATAGGTTCTTTACCATTCCCTACTTCTGGAAAAATCATAGGATAAATTATTCCTACCTCCATTTTTTCCTGTAGTGTTTTCATAAAATTTTGCTATTAGTAAATGTCAAAATATTTTACTAATTTTTTCTAAATATTCTCAGAAGAGAGCGGGAAAGACCCTCCTCATAAATCTCCTCTACGGACTCAGATCTACTCCTTGCTCCTCGAGAATAGATTGCACTTTAGAAGCAGATACTTTCCTTGGGGCTGTTGCTTGATCGGAAGCAACAGCTGCCGCCACACCTGCTGCCTGGCCAGTAGCCATACAGGCCCCCATTACTCTAATCGAGCCGGTCCCCGAGTGCTCGACAGAGATACACCTACCCGCTACTAAGAGATTGTCTATTTTTTTTGGTAGGAGACATCTTAAGGGAATCTCAAAGGATGAAGGTGGCTTTAGATGTTCTTGTTCAGGTTGCGCAATGTCCTTGCCATCAGGTGTGTGAGGGCCAGGTGGGGAAACACCCCTTGCAACTACATCATCAAAGTGCCGGCAACTGAGAATGTCTTCCTTCGTCAGGACATATTCGCCAATAATGAGCCGACTCTCACGCACTCCTAATATACCAGTTGCCGATAGAAACGAGTCAGCAAATGCGGGAACGTATTTCCTGAGCAAAGCGACCGACTCCCACAGCCTTTTACGAGAAATCATAAGAGCTCTAGTTATATCCGCGACTTCGGTGCTATGGATTTCCTTCTCACCCGTCATAATTAGAATCATCTCTCCAGGTTTGGCTGTTCCCCCGAGATAGAAAAACCAGTCAAGTAAATATTCCAATTCTGGATCGAGTGTCCCCTTTTGTTTTTCCTCTTGCAAATACTTTTCCAAAGGTTTCCAGCAACGAACCCCAGGATAGCTGTAACCCTTCACTAAGCCTGGAAATGGCTTAGTTTGCGGGTTTTCACGACGCAGCTTCTCGATATCCACATTGGAAAGCTTAGCTACTACCGAAACTGGCATAATTTTATCTCTTGGTTCCATGACAAACGGGGCTCCTGCTCTAGCGGCCACATCAGCGTCTCCTGAACAGTCGACCACGACGTCCGCCAAGATAGCTTGCCTTGCGGATTTGGTCTCTATAATGATTCCTTTTAGCTGATTGTCCTCAATAACAGCATCTGCAAACCAGCAGTCATACAAAACGTCCAAATTATCTTCTTCCATTACCATTTGATCCAGCACATATTTCAAGGCTTCACAATCTATAAGTATCTCCATGTCTTTCTTCACATCACCATCCACTCCATCCATCACATCAAGTCTCTTCACTATCTCTTCAGCAATGCTTCCGGCCACCACTCTCCTTGTATCGCCATAAGCATAAGGCCAAGCATCAATTCCACCAGTCATATGTCCCCCAAGCCAATGCTGACGATCCACGACAAGAGTCTTAGCACCAGTTCTAGCAGCGGCAACTGCGGCTACAGCACCAGCTGTTCCACCGCCTACCACTAAAACATTGACCCTCTTAATGACAGGAATTTCTCTCCGATCTTCTAGAATACTGTCATCTGCCACTTTCATTTGTGTTCCTCCTTCTACTTAATTTGATAAAAGAAATGCCCTTATGGAACATCCCAGGACCTAGTTTCTATGCTCTGTTGGAAGCAAAATCTTCATTAACCCTTTACAGCTCCTGCTCCCCATCCTTTGATAGGATATTTCTCTATCATTATGAAAATCCCGAATATCAGTATAGTTATCAGGAACCCACTACCTACAATATACTCCCACTTGGCCAATTCAAGACCGAGAAAACTTGTGATTCCTAGTGCCATCATTCCTGAACACTCAGACATGATTAGAACTACAGTATGGATACTGGCGATATCCTCAAGATCTCCTCCCCTGCCGAAACAGGAACGAACAGGGAAGGAGATTTTCTGAGAATTCTTTTGGTATCTTGAGACATTGCATCTTAACATACAGACCTTCCCCCGCTTATGTCATAGCACTGGGCAGTGATAAAGTCAGACTCTTCAGAAACCAAAAACTTTACTAGTGCTCTGTAACGTTATTATTTCCGATTATATTCTGAGTGGTTCTCCTTTGTAGGTCCATCGGAATGGTCTTGCCTCTTTGCTGTATTGCTCAATGAAGTTCATGATACTCTCTAAGAGCTCTTTCTTGGAATTGAAGATTCCTCTTTTGAGCACTTTCCGGGAGAGGATAGAGAACCAGAGCTCAATTTGATTTAGCCAGGAAGCATGAGTGGGGGTGAAGTGGAGGAAGATTCGATCCTCTCTTTCCTTAAGATATTCTTTCACTTTCTGGTGCTTGTGGACACTTAAATTGTCTACGATAAGGTGGAGCTCTTTGTCAGGAAAACTGGTTTCTATGGTCCTCATAAAGTCCAAGAATTCCTGATGTCGGTGCCGGTTGTAGCATTTTCCGATGACATCTCCCTTGTGAACCAGGAGTGCGGCGATCAAGGACTTGGTTCCATATCGTACATACTCATGATCTATTCTTTGGGGCTCCCCGGGTCTCATCGGCTGTAAGGGATACTTTCTTCCCAATGCCTGGATCGAGGTTTTCTCATCGACCGAGACAACCAGAGCATTTTCGGGGGGATCGAGATAAAGACCAACGACATCCATCATCTTGGCCTCAAAATCTGGGTCTTGACTGTTAACCCACATTTTCACCTGATGAGGTTTCAGGTCAGCCGAGGTGAGAATCCTTTGGACTGTCATATGGCTGATCTCGATAGCCAGCTCCTGATTCACCTTTTTGGCAAGTTCCCTGGTTGACCAGTGGGTCATTCCCTCTGGTTTCCTTGAGGCAACCTCGATAACCTTCAGGCGGACCCCATGGTCAAACCTCTTTGGTTTACCCGGTCGGGGTTTATCCTCAAGACCCTCTTTTCCTTGGTGAAAGAATCTCGTTCTCCATTTGCCAACAATATCCTGGGTTACGCCGAGCTCCTTTGCGATCTCCTGGTTCTCTTTTCCCTCATGTGCTGAGAGGATAATCCTCGCTCGGAGTACCTCTCTCTGCTCCGCGGTATAGCGAGCAATGAGAGCTTGCAAGTATTCTCGTTCCTCTTGTGAAAGAGCGATCTCTGGTGCTTTGCGTGCCATCCCTTTCCTCCTTGATGTTAGTAAGGATAAGAATAGCACGTATACACTACTTGTCAATATTCAGAATAAATAATGTTACAGAGCACTAGTATCTTCAAAACCTATTTCATTGCTTCTGCTGCTGCCATTAGTTCTGGGAGGAATGACTCTCCTCTCTGAAATTTCTCACCTACTATACTTAGCCCCTGGACGTATCCTGACTCAATTGCCTCCGCAGGATCGATATCTTTCTCTACTACTTCTTTTGCTAAATTGACTGCTTTCGATGTATCCAAATCCATAATACTCTGTTTAAGAGCCAAAAACATAGATATCTGATTTACTTTCTTCACTGTCCAACACCTCCTCTAAAATTCGCCTTCTTGTACTTATTTTACAGATCTTTCTTAAATACCTCCTATAGTCAAACCGCGAACCAGCTGTTTTTGAATCAACAATACAAATATAATGGCAGGAATAATCATAATTGTTGCTCCTGCAGAAACTCCCCCCCAATCTATAATTTGTTTTCCCAAGAAATTATAGAGTCCCAATGGAGCAGTCGTGGTGTATCTCCCTGCTAAGACTGCAGCAAACATAAAATCATTCCAAGAAACGGAAAAACACAAAATTCCAGCAGCTACGAGACCAGGCTTGATAAGCGGGAAAACAATATAAAGAAAAGCCTTTGTTCTGCTACATCCTTCAATAGTAGCGGCTTCTTCTAACTCCTTTGGTATTCCTTCAACAAATCCCATCAGGACCCATACAGATTGAGGAACAGTTATAATCAAATGTGTAAAGATAAGACCATGGTAAGTGTCCAACCAGCCAACTTTATAGAATAGAGCATAAAGGGGAATGATACAGATAATGTAGGGTATCATAGTAGAAATTAATATAATCAAAGCTATTTTTCTCTGTCGATATCTAACAAGAGCATAAGAGGAAAAAGCCGCGATTCCCAAACCCATCATGGTGGCGAAGAAGCTGATAATGAAGCTATTCACAAGGCAATCATGTAGTCTATAGTTAACTATTGCTTTAATAAAATGCTCAAAAGTGGGTTGGAAAGACCATACTGGCGGATAAGCTATAATTAGCCTTTCCACTTTTAGAGCATTTGTTACTGTATAATACAAAGGAAACAGAAAGAAAATACAAATAAGAAGCATCACAGAATGGTATAAGAGTACCTTAGGTACTTTTCTGTGTAATCTAATCATTTCGATCTCCTTAAGTAAATAAAAATCATGTTTATTCCAAGTATAATAAGGAAAAACACCACTCCAGCGGCAGAGCCATATCCTATATAATAATAACGAAAAGTGTGGGCGTAGGTAAAAGGGTATAAGGTTTCAGAGGCAAAGTTGGGACCCCCTTCAGTCATACCCCAGATTACCTCGAAGATTTTGAAAGCGCCGATAGATCGTAGAATAACCGCAGCCCCTATATGACTTCTAATCGAAGGTATAGTAACGTAAATAAAGCACTGCCTTCTATTAGCTCCATCCATCAGAGCCGCCTCTAGGGGAGCTTTGGGCATAGAGTAAAGACCTGCCAATATTATTATTGTTATAAAACCCGTCCACTGCCAGACGTCAACTAAAACTATTGAAAATATAACCACTTTGGGATTACCCAAGAATTCTATCTTAGAAAACCCTACAACTTCCATAAGATAATTGATAACCCCAAAGGTGTAATTAAACATTGTACGCCACATTAGAGCTATGACCATGGGTACACACATCATGGGTATCAAAAGCAAGACACGATAAATCTTCCTTCCCTTAAACTCATAATTAAGTAGTAGAGCAATAGCCAAACCCAGAATGAACTCTATCCCTACTGCAGTCGAAGTAAAATGCAAAGTACGTATTACAGCAGCTATAAATCTACGATCCCCAAGCAACTTTATGTAGTTACCAAAAGTAAACCATTTTGGAGAAGGATTGGCCACCATGAACCAGCTACTAAAGCTAAGGGCAAAGGCATAAGCAATGGGAAAAAACACGGTAAGTCCAAGCGCCATAAAAAGAGGTAAATTGAAAAGCCACTTGATCTGTAAATCAGCCCATTCACCAAAAGACCTTAGTCTCTCACGCATATTATGTCCGCATTTTCTCAGCAAATTTTTCCTCAAACTGTTTTACTTTGGTTGCATTGTTTCAACAGAGGGTACCTGCTTTTATTACTTCTACCAGCAAAGCTATCTCTTCCTCACCTAAGTCTCTCCCTGGTGGATTTTCTGTCGTAGGAAAAAGTCCTCTACGTACCGGTTAGCCTTCGTGGATTGCTAATTTACCTATATTTCTCTCCTATACATTTTTGCGTAAAAGCAGAGGCACGGATCAATCAGTCGTGCCTCTGCCAATTTCTAGTCCTCACCACACCCTATAAACATTTTTAGGCATATAAAGTGAGGCAGGATCTACATACTTTGTGGGATCATCGTTAGTCTCCTTAAGGGTGGCCTCAATCTCTTTTGCTGCTTCATTTGCACGCTCCTCCACGGGCCGACCTTCCATAGCTATATCTATTACCTCACCCCAGATCTCTCTCACTTTCTGAAGTGAGAGACAAGTGGTATAGTTCCACTCACGACCCATTTCTAAAGATTTTATTAGACACTTTGAAATCTCTTCATTTATGGGTTTATAGGCTGGATTTTGCCAAGCAGATAACCGCAGTACAGAGACTTGTGCCTCTTGCAAGGCTCTAAATTGCATTTCCTTGCTGGCTAACCACTGAATAAAAAACCAGGTAGCTTCCTTCTTCTTGCCTTCTCGCGGTATGCCGAAACACAGTAGTTCGCTATATACATGTCTTCCCGCTGGTCCAGCTGGAAGCGCAGTCCAGCCAACTTTTCCAACTATTTCAGATCTTGCTATCTGGTCAGTGGCAGATATAATTGTCGCTGCCTTACCCGCAGTGAAAACTCTAATGGACTCCAGCCACCCTAGTTCTCCAGGAGATGGAGGCCCATAGGTTCTCAGCATTCTAGCATATTCTTTAACGGCCCGAATTGTCTCTGGTTTATTGATAGCCGACCTCCCATCGTTCGTCCACCAGGCACCTCCATATCCGTATAAGTATGCAGAAAAGCTCGGTACTGCTTGCATTCCCTTGCCTCTAGCAACGTACCCATATATATCAATCTTTCCATCTCCATTAGTGTCCAAGGTGAGCTTTTTGGCGACTTCTTCTAGTTCCTCAAATGTCTGTGGAGCAGTTAGACCATATTTTTCAAACAAATCTTTCCTATATCCGACTCCTCTGGTAGCGGAGGTAAGTCCAAGGGAAAAAGGTGTATGCTCAATAATACCTCGATTCGATTTTTTCCCCACAATGGAAAAGTCGTCAAAGTCCCAGTCAGGAGCAGTAAGTTCTGGATCTTCTATGAACTTCATTTGATCAACCATGTAATTACCCTTCGACAACCATGGTTCCTGTTGACCTGGCTCATAGAACCACGCATCGAAAGACGGCATACCAGCGACTAATTCTCTGGCAGCTTTTGCTCGAAGATCCCATGCCCCCATGACTTGCCATGCAACTTTTATACCGGTTTTAGCTTCAAATTCATGTAGATAACTAGCGGCTACCTTTTGATAATCGTGAGCATAACTGTAAACAGTCACCTCTGTCCCTTTATATTTGGTCCAGTCAAACTTAGCCAATCCTGGTGGTGCTATTATAGAAAACGCTATCCCTATAACCAACAAAAATAGTCCCCCTCGCCACGTTTTTGCTCTAAATTTTTTTATGTTTCTCATCTTTTCTCTCCTCTTAAGACATGGTTCATTCTTCGGTGAAAGTTCCTAAAAAGAGAAATTAATTTTCCAATACTTTCTCTCTTTTTAGAAAACCTCCTTTTTCCCAAGATAGATTGGCCTACCTCCCCTTCATCACCTCCTTTCGGCCCTTTATTTCTATACTTTCCCTTTTCGTTCAAAAGAAAGATCTAACTTCAATAATATTTGAAGAAGAAGCCTCGCCGACGTATTCTTATCCGTGGAGATGCTGGATTTGGTGCTATTGAGAATAGCACGCTCCTGATCGAATTAGGATACGATTTTCTTGTCAAAGGATATTCACCCCATATTGTACGTCTCGTAGCTAAGCAAGTAGCTGAGAATCAGTGGATTCGATTTAATCCTATTGCTTCTGTTGCTGAACTTGGCATTATCAAACTGCCAGGCTGCCATATCCAGTTCGGGTTGTTCTTGGGCGGACTAAGACTGCTAAGCCTGAACTTTTTCAATATTTCCACTTAGTCACCGCTGTCCCAGAAAAACTAAAAGATGCTACTGGACTTGTAACCTTTTACAAAGCTCGTCAGACAATTGAAGCCTTTGTTAGAACGGGAAAGAACGTTCTTAACCTCAAACATTTTCGAGTTCGCAACTTATATGGAATCCAGTTTACATTAACATTGGGCTTGCTAGCTCACAATTTCATGAACTGAGCACGACAGGAAATCTTTGCTGCTATCCCCTTAGCCCGAATGGGAATCAGAGAATTTGTTGAGCAAGCCATGCGAGTTACTGCCTGGTTGAAGCCCTTAGAGATGGATATGCCCATTACTCTCTTCCCTGAAATCAGTGTATACGCTCAAGCCTTAGTTCGTGCTACTGCGAAGAAATCATCCATTTAGATGCTCCTTCCCTTCCCCAGTTGAAGGTAAGAAGGAGCAATATTTCATTTTTTTAAAGTTTTGCCTCGTATTTGTATAAAAGTTACGTTAAAGAGATTAGTTTTTACGTCTTTGCATACTTGCATTTAGCCAGTCCCGGCGCGTATGACCCGTCCTCCCTCTTTTTTCATCCTCACTACCCTTCTCGGCGATAATCAGGCATTTTGCTAGACTACATCTTTCACTTTGACCACCTTTTTTGTTTTTGAAGATTCATAGGCTGCTAACACTACCTGTAGGTCCTTTAGTCCTTCTATGCCTGGTATCGAAGGCTCTTTATTCATCTTGACGCATTCCGCGAAATGCTTAATCATAGGTACTCGTTGTAACACTTTATCTGTCGTATACTTGTATTTTTGTAACTCGTTATTTACATAAACTTTGACAATGAGATCACCTTCTACAAAGATAGGCCAAGATATTCTACCTTTGGTTCCGCAAATCTCTATGGTGTTTCCTACGTTGGAGGGATCAAATGGTATTGCCCAGGCGAGATCACAGCAGAAATTCAGCAGTCCGTGGACGCCATCTTCAAAGCGGACAGTTAATGAAGCTATATCCTCAACCGGATATTCAAAGACTAACGCGTCAGTGTAGGCACTTAGCTCTACAATTTCACCTAACAAATACCGCAATAGATCAATAATATGACATCCCACATTTGCTAAGACGCCGCCCCCACTTAATTCATTCCTACGAAGCCAACCCTCTGGTTGTCCCCAACCGCCGGTTTGGGCCTTGCACATAATAATCTTTCCTATTACTCCTTGCCTGATTAGTTCTCTTGGCTTTTGATGAGCAGGCTGAAAGCGCTGATAATATGCAATCATAAGTTTGACCTTATTTTCCTCACATGCGTTTATCATCTTCTCGCATTCTTTGACAGTAAGAGCCATGGGTTTTTCGCAGAGGATATGCTTTCCATGCTCGGCTGCCTTTATAGTGGATTGTGCATGAAGATAATTGGGAGTAGCGATATATACGGCATTGATTTCATCATCTCCTAATAAAGCATCAACATCACTATAGTATTTCGGCACACCGCGTCGTTGGGCGAAGTCTTTCGCTTTCTCAGCATTTATATCTATCACCGCTATTAATTCAGAGTCCTTTACCTGATTGAAAGCTGGCCCTACTTTATGCTCAACAACATCGCCACAGCCGATTATTCCCCATTTAACCGTCATTTCTTAAAGATTCCTTTCTGTACTCTGTTAAGAGGTCGTTGGCAGAATTTTGGCAAAATCGTAAATATTTATGAACGTGGGATCAAACTCATCCTTAACCCGACGGATACTATCTTGAACAACTTCTAGTTTCTCCTGCATTAGTCCTCCGTATTCCGATTCCTGAATTTCGTAGGGTTGAATGTCCCAGGTTAAGCTACTCAGCATTCCTTCCTGATGACTTCGGTATACCCTTCGGAGCCTTTCAAAGTCTAAATAGATCGTCATACATGTAACTGGAATCTGGAGAAAGAAACCAGTTGTACTCTTATAATCCAGCCAATTATCAACGTCGTGACGCCAGGGTCTTACCTCAAGAGGTATGTGAGTATTGTCGGTCATGGTCCCGTCAAATACCTTCTTGTGAGTCATCAGGGAACTGTAGGAGGTGTCAAGAACTACTCGTCCCTCCGACTTTTTCTCTGGCCAGACATCGCTTAAGATCCTATATCCGATCTCTTTCCTTGCTTTGTAAAAAGTCGCTTTTTGATACAAAGAGCCACTTCGATGGGCGAGAATCCCTTGAGGATAATCCTTATCTTTGTCCCTGTGCTTTAGAAATTTCATAACCTTCGAGTAAGATTCTTTGCAGAATCTTAGGGCTTCCCCAAAATCTATTATATTCTGCGTATCAAAATGATCATGAATACCCAGAGCATCTCTTCTCTCTACTATACTCAAAACTACCTCCGGATGATTTTTTGTCCATTCAAAATCGTTCTCATTAATATACCAGGTAACTTTTCCGGCCATTCCTTCAGAATCAAATAGTTTAAGAAGGGCCCTTATAGCCCTCTCTCGCTGGCTAATACTGCCATTCCTTAAGTCGCCGTCTACGGTCATCAGGAAGTAGATATCCTTCATCGATGATGCCTCCTTCGGGAAAGAACTACCTGATTTGACATTCATCACTTACAAGGCACCTACCAAATTATTGTTTAAGCTGATCAACACTTTCAATGACCTTTCTGAAGGCTCCAGCTATAATTTTCATATGTTCCTTAGTCCGTGGAGGGTGAATTTTCAGCTCTAAATTTGTCTTGTAAATTATTTCCTCAGCCACTGGACAAAGCTCATCTTTGTACATAGAGTTTCTTTGTCTCTCGGGTATTTTGTAAAATGGGCAGTAAAATGGACAACCTACCTTGTGGACAAGCTGTCTTCTGAATAAGGGATGATTGTATAGAGGTTCCGTGTAGACTCCCTTTGTAAGGGGTACTCCCTCAGCTTGAACTGCTTGAATGAACTTTTTTCGCGAAATTCCCACCTCTTTTTCAATAAAAGCAGGAGAATAGTTATAGTAAACATGTTTGACTCCATCATTGATGTAAGGAACCTTTATCCCTGGTAATCCTTCTAATTCCTGGGAAAGATATTCTGCATTTTCTATCCGAATATCATTATTCTCATCAAGCTTCTTCAACTGCTCTATTCCAATAGCGGCCTCTAAGTGGGTCATTCGATACATTCCCCCTAGTAAAACAGCAAGATGCGAATTCTCTGATTGGCCGTATTGTCGAAAACGACGGGCATTTTTGGCAAGTTCGTCATCATCGGTTATCAACATACCACCCTCCCCGGTGGGGAGATTCTTTTTCTGGTCAAAGCTGAAGGCTCCCATATTTCCAATTGTTCCGACGAGTCTTCCTTTATATCTAGCTCCGTGAGCTTGAGCACAGTCTTCTATGACAATGAGACTGTGTTCTCTGGCAATCCTCATTATCTCATCCATATGTGCGGGATGACCATTCAAATGGACTGGTATGATGGCTTTGGTCCGGGCAGTAATTTTCCCCCTAATCTTCTCTGGATCAATAGTCAATGTTTGAGGATCTATATCGGCAAAAATCGGGATAGCATTGCGCGTGAGGATACACGTAGCAGTTGTCCAGAAAGTATAAGCAGGAACTATTACCTCATCCCCGGGACCAATCTCTGCTGCTGTCACTGCCGCTTGCAGGGCAGCCGTACCCGAACTAACGGCAACCGCTTGTTTGATCTCGTGGTATTCGGCAAATTTTCTCTCGAATTCTGGAACTTTGTTACCACCAAACATAGCACATAACTGCCCTCTCTTGACTACCTCAACCACAGCTTTAATCTCATCATCAGTAAAAATGGGATATCTGGGAAATGGCTTACTCAGAAGTTCTCCGCCTACAGGTTCTCCCCCTAATAGAGCTAATTTCATTCTTCTTCCCTTTAATAAAGATCTTCATCATGCTGATTTTATTTATTAAATTTTTTTGTCAAGACTACGGCTTTCAGGACTTTCCCCAAAATTTTAGGTTGCGTATCCAAGGGAAGATGATGACCATGCTGCTCTGTAGATCCAATGGTTAAAATTACTACTGGCTGCTTTTTAACTATTTCCTTTATTTCTGGCCAGGTGTGCTGCTCGTAGAAAAATCTATGATCTTGAATCATAAGTTATCCTCCTTAGGTTTATCCATCCAGCTTTAAATCCTTCTGAACTTCAATTATGCTGTCTTTCAGTATATCTATGGATTTGTCTACGACTTCCTCGGTGATAATATAAGGAGGAGTGATCTGGATTTGATCACCTAAAGTCCCGTCCACATTTCCAGGAATACCCGGAACGAGGACTAGTCCTTTTTCAAAACAGCGCTCTACTATCTTCTCTTGTACCTGTAATTCTCGCTCAAAGGGACTCTTCCTTTCTTTGTCTTTTACAAGCTCAACTCCCAAAAGTAATCCCTTGCCACGGACATCTCCCACAATAGGTAGTTCGCTCAGACGAGAAAGCTTTTTTAGCATGAGTGAACCAATCCGAGCAGATCTTTCAACTAGATTATTTTTTTCCATATACTGCTGAACGGCTAATCCAATAGCACAGGATAGAGGATGTTCCACATATGTGTAACCATGAGTAAAAATCCCTGAGCCTTTAACAAAAGCATCATAGATTCTCTGGTGAGCAATAACTGCAGCAAGAGGTGCATAACCACTACTTATTCCCTTTCCGGTGACGATAATATCGGGGGTAGTATCCCAGTGATTTATGCCAAAGTTCTTTCCCGTCCTACCGAATCCAGTGATTACTTCATCTACAATCATTAACACATTGTGTTTATCACATATCTCACGGATAATTTTGTAGTATTCAGGAGGAGGGGTAACGCCAGGAGCAGTAGTCCCAATAATAGGTTCAGCAATAAAGGCAGAGATACTATCTGCTCCTTCCTTTTTAATTGTTCTTTCCAAATCGTAAGCACATTCAAAGCCGCAACTAGGATATTCTTTCCCAAAGGGACATCGGTAACAATAAGGAGGGGAAATATGGGGGAAGTTCAAAAGCAAAGGAACGAATTTATTACGCCAGGAAGGTCTTCCAGACATAGAAAGAGCACCAATAGTATTTCCGTGGTAACTTGTCCATCTAGCAATTACCCT
>Ga0315545_1001884_pt1 | contig 19772 bp, 20 predicted proteins | sample SalMarSW160210MG_FD_203096 | JGI IMG/M metagenome (GOLD analysis project Ga0315545, IMG submission 203096) | Salt marsh sediment microbial communities from the Plum Island Ecosystem LTER, Massachusetts, United States - Salt Marsh Sediment SW1602-10 ...
TGGAGTATAGCCTGCAATACCGGATGGTTTGACAACGAGAGCGATTTCAAGAAAATGCCAGCTTCTCTTAGCGGGAAGTCTCTTGTCGACTACACGGGAAATAACGATGTTTGTTTCAGCGAAGCGTGGGAGAGGTGTCCGGCTGGAGGAGCTGTTGGCATTATGGCCAGCACACGGATCAGTTTTGCCATCTTGAATGACTACTTTCTAGAGGGAATGGTCCAGGCCATCTGGCCGGATTATAAACTGGATCCAATGGCGATGGTGGCTCCTTCTCCTATTCTCAGAATGGGCGAGGTTTTGCACTATGGCCGGCAGCACATGATGGACAAGGCGACGACGAGTACCGACCCGCTTTTCTGGGACAAGAAAATCGCAATGTGTGAGCTATATCAGTGGTTCGGCGACCCGGCGATGGAGATACGAACGGTAACACCGCCTTTGATGATGGCTGTAGTATCTCCCGGGCATCAGTTCCCCTATCTATGGCCCTGGACGCTATTCCCCAAAGATATCACCCTCCACGTAGAGTTGATCGACAACGGTGAGCAGTACCCAGGCCCGCCAAAGAAGGCGACGGTGACCATATCCAAACCAGGTGTCCCTTTCGATTACTGGGTGGGAACAACAGACGAAGAAGGGAATGTAACTTTCCCCGGTCTCGTCACCAGTACGTTGGGAGAATATGATGTGGTGGTCACCGCCTCGAACTGCATTCCTTTCCAGGGGGTTCTTGTATCCCAACCTGGATCCTCCGGGGGGATTCTCCTAGATGCTGAGGTCTATTCATGCTCATCCGAAGTCGAGATCAAAGTCGCCGATGCTGATCTGATGGGCATGGGAACCCATGATGTGTCTGTGCACACCACCGGAGGAGATAATGAAACCGTCACGCTGATTGAGACGCCAGCGGGAACAGGGATGTTTGTCGGAACCATATCCACCGCCTATGCAGCAGTGGTGCCGGGTGACGGTACCCTTCAGGTGGCCGACGGAGAAACGATCTCTGCTGAATACTACGATGAGGATGACGGTACAGGAAATTCCGTCCTGGTTGAGGATACAGCGGCGGTTGATTGCGAACCTCCAGTCTTTGGCGGTTTGAACACCGCCACGTTAGACAACGGATGTGTGGAGCTACAGTGGGATGTGGCCTCTGACCCGCATGGCCCGATAACCTATAACATCTACCGCGACCAAGATTCCGGGCCTCCAATCGGCAGCTTCATCGGGAGTACATGGGCTCTCTCTTACCGAGACTGCGATTGTGAGCCCGGCCAGACTTGTTATTATGTTGTGCATGCCCAAGATGCGGTGGGCAACCAGGACAGCAATGTGGTTGAGCGGAGCGTTACCCTCCCTGTGGAACCTCCCCCCGGTGTCCCTACCGTCTCTCAGTGGGGCATAATCGGCATGGCAATTCTCTTTGGCGTTCTCCTTTTGTGGACAGTCAGGAGGAGACGGCTTGCCGGTGTTAGCAAGAGGCAGGAGTGACCATTGAGCAGTCACGCGCTTCATATGATTCGCGGGAAGCCTGGGAATCACCAACCTTCCAAGTAGTTCTAGACATTGTGGCACAAGTGCTGTCTTTATAGATCACAGGGGCCAAAAGTCTGATTATAGCCGGAAACGAATCGGGGCAATTTATTGCAGTGCAGTGTAAGGATTTAACACTGCGTCGCCCTTTTAGCATACATCAAGCCTATCCCTCAACGGGAGAGGATTCAAGCGAGGGTGGTGAGATTGCCCTTCTATTCAAAGTAGCAGGTAAAGGCACTCTTTGGCTGTCACAGCTCCAAAGAGGTGACAAAGTAGACGTCCCTGGACCTTTGGGGAAAGGATTTGGCATCGGACCAATTTCAAGGAACTTGCTGTTGCCGGCTGGGGGAACTTGCATCGCTCCGCTTGTATTCGTAGCTCAGCGTGCTGGATCGCAGCATTCGATTACCTTAATTCATGGAGCAAAAATGGCTAGAGAGCTCTATCCTCTCTCATCATTAGTAGCATTGCCTCACCTGAGGCAAAGAGATAACCTCTCACCTTTACCCACTGGAGTTCGATTTATCCCCGTTACCGAGGATAGTAGTATGGGTAAAAAGGGTGTGATAACCGATATAGTGCCCGATTTCTTGGACTGGGTTGACCAGATATATGCCTGTGGGCCGGTAGATGCGTATAAGGCAATGGCAGATCTAACTTGTCATTCTGAGCCAAGCGAAGAATCTAAGCTAAAGAAATGCCAGGTTTCCCTCGAAGTGAGAATGGCATGTGGCGTTGGAGCTTATTATGGCTGTACTATAGACACCCAGAGGGAGTTAAAGCAAGTATGCCGTGATGGGCCGATATTTGAATTAGATGATATTATATGGCAGGAGGTAAAGATATGACTGTAGTCACTAAAGACATCACCCTTCAATCGAGAGGCAATTGCGACATTATCGATATAACCTCTGAGGTAGCCAAGCAAGTCGAGAAATCTGGGATTAACAATGGAACAGTCACCGTGTTCATAGTCGGTTCCACGGCCGGAATAACCACCATAGAGTATGAGCCAAATCTACTTTCCGATTTCAAGGATATGTGGGATAGGGTGATACCCCAGAACATCCCTTATGAGCATAATAAGACTTGGGGGGACGGCAATGGCCATTCCCATGTCCGCGCTTCCACGCTCGGCGCTTCCCTAACAGTACCTTTTGTGAATAAGAGGTTGACCCTGGGCACCTGGCAGCAGATAATCTTCGTGGATTTCGATAATCGCCCCAGGTCCAGGGAAATGGTACTGCAGATCATAGGTGAGTGATAGAGGTTCTCCCGCGATCGTGTTTAGCGACACTCTCCTCTGATTCTGAAGGAGCAGGGGCAAGCCCTAAGTGTCCCATTTTCCCTGACGATTTACATCGTGAGAGTACTGATCGGCCCTCATTTGGTATAGCCAGCAAGCCGTATCCAGCTCCCTTGCTGATTCGGCTATGCTTCATAACCGTCAATTTGCCCTAAAAGTCAACTAGTTGCCTCAACAGTCGGGACATCACTTAATACTTCTGATTCGGATTCAGGGCCTCTCTCAACAATGCGAGTTCACCAGCGATAGCCTGTTTGGCAGCCTCTTTTGGTGGTTGCCCCAAGTTTTTTCGCATGTGCATATAGCTGTCCCAAAGGCGCTTAGTTGAAGGCTTCACCAGTTGTTGCCTTTGGCGTTCGGATAATGCGTGCCATCGGTTTTCCAATACTGATGCCACAAGGTGACCTGCTACAGTAACCGCCCGACTCTGGTCACGCTCGTTGACCCTTACGCCAGCTAGTAGCGATATTAGGTCGTTTGAACTAGGCATAATTACTACATCTCCTATCTTACCAGAAGAGATCCCATACTTGTATAATATCGTGGCTGCATCGCGCGAATCTATCAAATTCAAGTTTTTCTCCAAGGCATCCTCAAGAAGGATTGAACAACATTGGATGACATTTCTTGGCTTGTTAAACGAGACTTCATGTACATAGTATATGGCTTCCCTCGTGAACGGGAACAATGGATCAATTGCTTTCTTGGGATCTGACCGAGCCTCAGCTAATCTGAATTGAACCAGTTCCAATGTATTCTCAAACGAGAATGGTTGTAGCGTGATCATGTCTTTTGGGCTGACACGTTCCATGAAGGGCGCAATACCGGCTCCGCCAGTTTTTTTAATAGCAGCAGCCTGCAATTCCTTCAATCGATCCCATCCACCGGGCGATGTTGCAAATACAAAGATGGGCTTGGCTACTTGTCCCTGGTGCGCCCCGGCATAGTCTCCAAAATCATCAAATATCTTTCGGAATGTGTTTAGCACCTGAGTAATCTTCTTCTCACCTTGCATGCTCAGATATTCAAATTCATCAACGAGTATAAGGAGGCTTGAGTATCCTGCTGATTTGATTGCCACAAGAAATTCAAAGAATAACGTGAGACTAGAAGGAGAATCTGTAATAGCAGGGGGAACCCCAAGTCGCTTTGACTCTGTAGCGGGTATCTTCTCACCCCTAATGTAGGTAAACGCATATCGATCATCTTGGCTGATAGCAGCGAAAAGCACTTTAAACTTCGAGGTTTTATCTAGCTTGGCTTTTTTCATGGCCGAAGTCAATTTTGCAGGCTCTATATTGTCGAAGATTCGCATTATCAGGTCCAAGCCAAACTTCGACCATTTTGGTTCGCTTTCCATTAATGCAAGCCTTCTCTCATAAAAAACATCTTTCCTGGAGTACACTGTGAGGACATCTGTTTGTTCCTTCGAAACCCATTTGAAGACCCTCTCAAGCATGTATGTCTTGCCCACACCATAATCTCCCAAAACTACGAAGTATCTAGGTCCTTTGCCACTGAAAGCACTTTCCAACGATTTGGTAATCGTATCCCAGACATCCTTGCGATCAGCCATGTTGTGTTCATGGGAAAATATATCGAAAGGGTTATCCTTCAGATAATATCTTTCAAGATTACTCATCCTAATCCTCCTTCTTTTTATTATTTATGGCTAAATAATATAAGTACTTCCCACCTAGCTTGATGCCACCAGGTTTTCTTGCCATAGGCTGGCTCAAATGGATCAAGTATTCGGATGTCTCCTTCGGTATCTTCTTAAGTATTTCATAGAAATCATCTGGCCAGAGTCCGGTTTCTCGGCAGACCTCCTCCCTGATTTCAGGTATTGCTATATAGGGATTTCCGCCTGCTTTAGCTTGAAGCTTCTCGTAAGCTGTGAATATGACCTTAAGAAATTGCGAGTCAGAAATCCTTAAATTCAGTCCTTCAGTGATGGCTTCAAGTACGCGTTCTCGTAACTTTACTGATCCGCCTTCGATGTGAACCAACCCTACATATTCATAATATAACAGTACTTTTCTTACTTTATCCTTGATATTCAGACCTTGCTGACGACTTTCTAAAACATCTGCAAGTTTTTCAGAAGTTGTGTTTCCACCCAAATTTTGAATTTCGAAAATGACTCCACCCCACCGCTCCTTATCTAACTTAACCAAGTGCTGTGCAAAGGCCTTCTTAAATTCGGCTTCGCCTAAATCATCATACACGCTAAGAAGCTCGTTGCCTTTTGACATGAGCTGCAATTTGTCATGCTCACCCATAATCAGTTGCAAATGACGGAGACTAGGCCCAAAGACAGCTCGCAGCGAGTTGCGCGTAGATGGCGATTTTGTCCTTTGACTGGCTTTCTGCCATTTAGTAAGGATACAGTCTTCGACTTTTCGATAATCTCCACTAAAATCTCGGATGCACTGTAAGGCCCAAGGCAACCATTCCGCTTTGGCTTTTAAGGCTGGTATTTCACCATTCATTTTGTATCTCCCCAGCATACATCCTGGAAAGAGCATCCAGCACATTTTGTCTGATCATCAGGCTTTCCGGGGTCAATCTTATCTTTGATTATCTGCATTTTTCGATCCCTGACCAGCATGAATCTTTGTCTCAGGTGATCGTTGAGTTGCTCGATGGTGGCATCATAATGAATTGGCACAAGCCTTGAATCTATCAGATTAACGTGGAGTATCGAGCCGAAGTCCATGGGCTCACCGGTACATTCCTCGTAGGCTAGGGCGTATGCTATGACGGTGTAGATGAGGAAGTCCCGCCAAGGACCTGACTTGATGTCGCCGATGATAGTGTTCCTGAATATGAAATCGGGTATAGATGGCGTCCCAAAACCCTGATGCTTAGCAGCAATCGCATAATCAGTTATGAAATCAAAGAAATTATCGAAAATTTTCTTGGGATTTGCATCTTTTAATCGTGAGATTTCAAAGTCCATGTGGGACGATGTTATCTCTGCTTCGAATCTAATAATTTTCTTGAGTGCTTCATCAAATTTACGAATTTCGTCTTCATTTGGCTTGGCTGCTATATCATCGAAATCCCTTTGGAATTCTTTCTTTGCCTTGCCTATTAAATCGTCTTGATGAGAGAACAGGTAACCCAATATATCGCAGTTGGAAGCCTTGCATTGTGAGACGTATTGCTCGCATTCCTTATGGATGCTCTTATAAACTTCATCAATTACCCTACCTTGATACCTTTCCCACGTCGGAGGCATCAGTTTACCCTCGACCATCTCTAAATAGATATCACGATAGGTCGGACAGAATACGTGCGCTATTGCATTGACAGGCAGCTTTATTTCTTGAAGTTCGGGCGCAACCCAAGTTTTAGGATCAAAGCCCCTCAATTTGACGTTTGGCGCAGTTGAATTTAATCGTGGCATTCTGTGATGTAGCAACGCAATAAAGTGCATACCTATTCTCCCTTTTTAAACACCAACACCCAATCGTCAGGCACGAGACCTCCGGTTTGATGCCGTTTTGTTATCATACCCCTGGAACGAATTTTGTCCACCAATACCGTTTCTATCTCGAAACCGCATTCTTGGACGGCCATCTCTGAAAGTATCTTATGACTCTTGACCTCAATGCCGCACACATTATTGTTACCCACAACTAGAATGAAGTGCCCCTCATCTCTCAGAACACGATAAGTCTCCATTAATACCTGCCGCATATCCCCAAAATAGCGGGAAACGGTGCCCGCTCTTTCTCGATTTTTTTTGTAAATCTTCTTTATTACCGTGTCTGCCGAAGGAATGCCCACCAAATGCAAGTCGTTGTATTCACTGGCAGGGATTTTTTCAGTTCCCACCGAGCTTCGATCTAGTGCGTTCAATTCTGCTTCATTTATTATTCCTAGCCAAAGGGATTCAAGCTTAGTAGTGCGAATATATTTCTGGGCAGTGATATAAGGTGGTGACGTAATTACTAATCCTATGCTGCCATCTGGTATAGGTCGGGCATTCGTTTTGTTTAGTCTCCCCTTCGAGTCAAGTATACCGCGTTGTAGATGACGCGCATCATCCCAAACGATTTCAGCCCTAACTAGCCCCTTCACTATATCTTCAACGCTGTTCAAAGTGCTGATTCTTTCTAAATTCCTATTGATAGAGCGCTTGAAATATGAAATGGGATTGGCTCCTTTTTTCTTCTGAATCTGTTTTTCGACTTCCCTTCTTTTTTCAGCATCGTCAAAATTGGCTGCTTTCAAGATAACAGGAGGAGGAATCTTTGGATCGGCCAGGGATATGTCTCGAATGATAGACGATAGACATACCGAGAAGAAATCCTCATAATCGGGACTCTCGATTTCATCAATGCAAGTAAGAATCTTTGCGAGACCGGCTTGCACGCGCGGGGAGAACCATGTGTCCCGGTTAGTGAATTCGGGTATAGGCGCGTCACCGTGGAAAGCCTCGATTCTCGTTATCAGATTGTCCTTTTGAACCAGCAATTCATCTAGATCCAATGGCGTGGTCTTTACCTTGGCGATCAATCTTGCAAGTGGATTAATCTCCACACCGATGCCATTACGTCTAAAATAAGGATGAAACATTGACTCGACCAGAACTGTAGCAGTCCCTGCGAAGGGATCCAATATAGTCTCGTTAGCCGAGGCGTATTCTTCAGTGGAAAGGAAGAATATGGGAATATAAGGAAGAATCTTAGCCGGATACCTGTGAATGAGGTGAGTATATACATCCGACCTTTTTGCCCAAACCCATTCGGAACACAGTGATCGAAAGCTAGTCCTGATAGCTTTGTGACTGTTCTGGTATTTGCGTCTGAATTCTCTTATTTTAGTATCTGCCGACTCCATATTCTTCCACGTCAATGATTTATTTTCGCCACCACGACCGGTCATAAACACTTAACAATCTACCCAAACTTAAGAACCTGACCTTAAATTTCTTTCATTATTGACTTTGGGCGGCAGTTCTAAATTAATAACGCCACTCAATTTCGCGATCATTGGTGACGACTCATTCAATCTGCAAGCGTTATATTTGCCTAATTTGTTAATGGATATGAGCCCAAAATCCCGCAAATCGTGAACATACCGCCAAACGGTTGAGTAAGATATACCGGTAATTCTTGAAAGCTCGTGTGGTGTGAAACGTTGCTCTGGATGATCGAGGAAAATCTTGATCAACTTTGGGTATCTAATAAATCTCTGCAGGTCACTATTCATTTATGAATAATATTATTCAACTTTGGTTTATTTGTCAAGTAGTTCGCCGATAACATTCTTTAGGAACAAGTGTATGTTGTCAGTGAAAGTGAGACAATTTGACCTCCCAAAATAATGGACAGCTTAGAGGGTTTTGCCCTGCTCCCTGATAGTTCTATTATACTCCTTTCTAGCTCCTAGTGTCCTGCTTTTACCCTCGTTCCCTTTGGACTATTAATTCCTCCCTTTTCAATTGCCTGAACGTCTTGCCCCTTCCTTGTCTCAGTTGTCAGTGTGAGTCAAAACTGCTAGATTTATGTCAATGACTTACCGTCGTATAGTGGCTAAATTCGGCACAAGTCTCCTTACCTCGGGCACTGACCATCTAGACTTGCAGGTTATGTCAAGTTTGGTGGAGCAGATAGCCCGACTCCACAGCCAGGGAAAGGAGATGGTAGTAATCTCTTCCGGAGCTATTGCCTCGGGAAGACAGAAGCTCAAAAACGTCGCAGAACGCAAGAATACTCCTTTCAAACAGGTCCTGGCTTCTGTGGGCCAAAGCCACCTCATGTATACCTATGAACAGTTTTTCAGCCAGTACGATATGACCGTGGCACAGGCATTACTTACAAAGGAAGACCTCTGTGACCGTAGTGGTTATCTTAATGCTCGCAATACTCTACTGGCGCTTATCGACCTGGGCATAATATGCATCGTTAATGAAAATGACGTTGTCGCCATTGATGAGATTGAAGAGCTCAAATTCGGGGATAACGATAATCTTTCCGCCATGGTGGCTAACCTGGTTGACTCCGACCTTCTAGCATTGCTCACCAATATCGGAGGCTTATACACCGCCGACCCACACTACAATCCCCAAGCCCAACTCATCCGCAGGGTGGACAAGATTGATGCCGAAATCAAACGCATGGCTTGCGATACTGCCAGCCGGCACGGAACTGGCGGCATGGCCGCCAAGGTTGAGGCAGCCAGGCTGGCTACATCTTCAGGGGTAAACGTAGTCATTGCCGACGGGCAGGAACCCAACATACTGGTGAGAATTAGCCAGGGGGAAGATATAGGCACCTTCTTCCCTGCGCAGGTGAGTAAGATGGAGAGCAGAAAGAGGTGGATGCTCAGCGGGCTGGCTTCCAAGGGCAAGGTCACGGTGGACAAAGGCGCTGCCTCAGCCCTTAAGGACCACAACAAGAGCCTCTTACCTGCCGGAGTTATGAAAGCCGAGGGCAAGTTTCAGCGCGGCGACATCGTGGATATCCTGGACGAGAAAGGCAAACGCATGGGCTGTGGTATTTCCAACTATAATTCTTCCGATTTAGTGGTCATCGGAGGAAAGCACTCCGATGAAATCGGGAGCCTCCTCGGCTACGACTATGGCGACGAAGCGGTTCACAGAAACAATATGGTGATGCTATAAACAGCAAGGGAAGGATGAAACATGATTGCTAAAAAGGAAGCAAGAAGAAAGCGCTGCAAGAATTGCAATAAGGTATTGGATCGCATTTGGTTTACGGCTCTAATGACCGAGGAATGGGCATGGAATGGGGAAGGCTATAATGAGTGCACCGCAAAACATAGCCTCGTTACCGATCCAGACCAGCCTGTGCGGTGTCCATACTGTGACGGAGTTGTTGGCACGGGCCTCGACTTCGGCTTTGGAGTAGGCTACAAATGAAAAGGATAAAGGCTCTATTAGTGATACTTAACTGAATACGCAGAACCAATTCCTTTGAGAAAAAGGAGACGAGTGCAATGAATTGGGACACATCAGAAGTAATTGAAAGCAGAAGTGCAATCAATTATAGCTATGCTGCGATCAAGACAACTCAAAGCCGTATAGATAAAGGACTAATAGCTATTCCAATGTCGTTGGCAGAATGGTTTCCCACCTATAATACTACTATTCAGGTTTATTTAGACGATTCACCAATTTTACACACTAAAAACTATTCTTCTTACAAAAGCACTACTCGTGAATGTAGGATTGGAGGTATGGCAGATTGGTTTGAAGAAAGTAAGGTTCAAAGTGGTGACGAAATAGTCGTTCAACTACTAGATAAAGAACGCTTCATTTATAGATTAGTTCCCGAACGCAAGTTCATACTAAAAACTAAAGAACTACAAAGTAACTTTGATAAATCGGAGAGTGAAGCAGAGGCGTTGGAGAGGATTACAAGCATGGCTAAATGGACTGATTTAGATAGACAGAAGGTCATGCTTAGCGAATATTATCGGTTGGCAAATGCTACACCAATCGAAAAAAGACGATATATTGACAAGCATTTAGACCAAGCCAAGGAAGGCACAGCTTATAATCTAAGAGTTTTGTTAGGGGATATTTACAAAGGTCATTGCCAAGTATGCAATTTTTGGTTTCTAAAAAGGGATAATACTCCGTATTTTGAAATTCACCACATTGATGCTTCGCAAGGCAGTAATCCCAAAAATCTAGTTTTAGTTTGTGCAAACTGCCATAGGCAATTTGAGTATGCAAATATACAGCACGAGGTTAACAGCGAAGGCTGGCTAACTAAAGTCTCCTTTAATAGAAAGATATATTCTATAAACCAAATTCTACTTAAAATGAGGTTAGATGACTACATTAAGAAGCTATTTGTTGTCCCTAATTAAGTTTAGGGGGGACTTTGGGGCTGAAAAGTAGTGGAAGGGAGACACTATGGAACCAGCCGTAAAAGAACTGGAAGAAAAGGGAAAGGCAGCTAAGTCAGCTTCTAAGAAGCTGGCGTTTCTTTCCACGGAAGTTAAGAACAAGGCTTTGCTCAATATCGCTGAGGCTCTTATTGATAGAAAGAATGAAATTCTGGCAGCTAACAAGATTGATTACGATGAGGCTAAGGCTTCGGGGATGAATGACGCTATGCTGGACAGGCTTATGCTTTCGCCATCTCGTCTGGAAGGGATAGCCCAGGACACAAGGACGGTGGCGGCATTGCCGGACCCGGTGGGCGAGGTGTTCGAGATGCGGACCTTGCCCAATGGTTTGCAGACAAGCAAGAAGCGAGTCCCCTTGGGAGTCATTGGTGCCATATATGAGAGCCGCCCCAATGTTACCATCGATATATCGAGCCTGTGCCTTAAATCGGGCAATGCCGTCATCCTCCGCGGCGGCAAGGAAGCCATAAATTCCAACCGTGCTTTAGCCAGAGTAGCCCAGCAGGCTTGCGACCGGGCCGGAGTGCCTCACGGAGCTATCCAGCTTATCGAGTCCACAGAACGGACTCTGGTCAACCAGATGCTCAAGATGAAGGGAATAATCGACCTGATGATTCCCCGCGGCGGCGCTGGCTTGATAAAGCTTGTCTCGGAGAATGCTGCTATGCCTGTCCTCACCGGTGGCATCGGTGTCTGCCACACCTATGTGGACAAGAGTGCTGACCTGAATAAGGCGGTAGCCATCACCTACAATGCCAAAGTCCAGCGCCCCACTGTATGTAATGCTCTAGATTGCATCCTGGTCCATAGCCAGATTGCCCAAGCTTACCTGCCGGCTGTTGCCAAAGAGTGGGCTAAGGCCGGCGTGGAAATGCACTGCGACAAGCGAGCCATGGCTATACTTAAGCAATGTCATTGCGAGCGAAGCGAAGCAACCTCTCCCTCCCTGAAATTGGTCCCGGCCACAGATGAGGACTGGGGGAAGGAATACCTATCGTTGAAGGCGGCTATCAAGGTGATTGATTCTCTGGACGAAGCTTTGGAGCATATCGAGAAATATGGCTCGGGGCACTCCGAAGCCATCGTTACCGAAGACCACTCGGCGGCAACGCGCTTTCTCGACGAAGTAGATGCTGCCTGTGTCTATGCCAACGCCAGCACCCGTTTCACCGACGGGAGCCAGTTTGGCCTGGGCGCTGAGATAGGCATAAGCACCCAGAAGTTCCACGCCCGCGGTCCTATGGCCTTGAAAGAGCTGACCAGCTACAAGTGGATTATCCAGGGCAGCGGCCAGGTTCGGCCTTAGCTTTCTTGCTATTGCAAGGAGCCAAAGCCCTGGGCGCACCGAAGAGAAAGCGACCGAAGAATCTTGTAGCGCTAACACTGATCAGGCAGTGACTTAGTTCGAGAGCGGGAATCGTCAATTATTCCGGAGAAATCAATTCAATCTCAAAGAGTTTGGGCCACAGCTTTCCGGTTACAAACAAGCGATCGGCCTCTGCATCATACGCAATGCCGTTAAGAACATCGACCGGCTCGGTGCAGTCTTCTGTACTTAAGAGTCCTTCCAGCTCTACCCACCCGACTACTCGACCTGTCTCAGGTGCAATTCTTGCGATTCGGTCTGTTTGCCAGACATTGGCATAGATTTCCCCTTGGACGTATTCTAATTCATTGAACCTGGTTATGGGACCATCGTTGTCAAATACTTCAAGATGACCAATTTCGTCAAAGGTCTGCGGGTCCAAGAAATGTAATGTTGACGTACCATCGCTCATGATTAAGCGCGTTCCATCATGCGTAATGCCCCAGCCTTCAGTTGAATAATCGAACTGTTGTAGTAACTCAAAACTGTTTTTGTCATAGACAAACCCAACATTGGATTGCCAGGTTAGCTGGATAATCTCATTTCCATAAATGGTTATGCCTTCACCGAAGAACTGATCTGGTAGTTCACGAATTTGTAGAATAGCTCCGGTTTCTAGTTCCACCCTACGCAGTGTGGAGCGTTCCAAACGCCCCGTTCCTTCATATAGAAAACCATCCTTGAAAACCAATCCTTGGGTGAAAGCATCGGGATCATGGGGATAGGTATTGACTATGTTATAGGAATAGACTGGAATGACATCTGAATTGCTAGGGATTAAACACCCCTGAAGATTTAAGCAAGAGAGCACGAGAACTGCTCCTGCCAGTGCCAAGAGCCCCACGATGGATATCCTGAAGAGACGTCTCATGAAGATTACCCTACGCACAAGCTCCCTGATATTATGAAGGTACACTTCCCGTTTAAGCAGCAGGCTGGGAATACTCTGGAGTCTAATCCTTCTTCTCAGGAGAATCTGGTAACGGATTGCCAAAATATACTTTAGTGTGAGGCCAGGGTATTTCTATACCCTCGGCATCAAAGGCTTTCTTGAGGCGCAGCCTCAATTCCCCCATCACTCCCCACTGCTGCATGGGTTTAACATCCCCGAGAATCTTGATATCTATTCCAGAGTCGCCCAAATTATCAACCCTCAGTGCCTGGGGAGGACTCTTGATTACGTCACGCCATTTTTCATCCTCAGCGAGTTCCTTGCCGACCCGGTTTATCACGCTTATGGCGTGGTCGAGGTCGGTGCCGTAGCCCACCGAGACATTGAGATTGACCCTGGCAAAGTGTCTGGTAAAGTTACTGGCTGTCTTAATCTCGCCATTGGGCACATGATGGACTACGCCATCCAGGTCACGGAGCACAGTCTTTCTCAGAGTTACGTATTCCACCAGCCCACCAATATCGGCTACTCTAACCACATCACCCACCCTGTACTGGTTTTCCAGGATGATGAATATGCCAGCAATGAGGTCCCTTATCAAGTACTGAGCACCGAAGCCTAAGGCTACGCCGGCGATGCCGAAGCCAGCCAGGACTGGCGCGATAGCTACTCCCACCTCATCCAGGATCATTATTATGACAACTATGATAATTAATACCCGCCCCATGCCCCTGAAGATAGACAGAAGGGTATCCGTCCTTTTCTTTAACCCCTCTTCGCTTTCTTCGTACCCGGTCTGGGCTACCGTCCGGCGCACAATAGGCGGGAGAAACTTCTTTAAGAGGAACCACAGCACAACTCCCACCACCACTATGATAAGGATGGGGATGCCATGGTTTATCAACCAGTTGGTTACAGTAGCCCAGCTTAATTCTGGCATTTGCTACCTCCGTTGTTCACACTTTCTGTACAGATTGACTCTATATTATTCTAAACATAATCGAGGCCGCTGTATAGCTTCTCTGCTTTTATCAAGGCCGGTTCAGCAATATACTTCCCGCCGACGACTTACTTGGGAAAAGCAGAGTTGCTTCCGAAGCGGAAAATCCGAACTTCTGTCGATCTCTGGCTTATCTCCGGTTTGACAGTGAAGAAAGGTGCTGCTATCTCCGACCTACAGATCGCAAGAACTCGTCTTCTTCAATTTCAAGCCGCTTGAGAATGTCGGAAAATAAGTAGGGGCTAATGGTTTTGGCCGGATGAATCGGGATAGGAGCCCTGCGACAATCTTCATGGTGAAATATAGCGTGACTACCCTTTTGGCGAATTCTTTCAAACCCCAGTGCTTGAAGACCCTTAATCACTTCTCTAGCTCTAAGGGGAGGCAGCCTTGTCATATGGCCACAGTGACCTTCTTTATGTCAAGTTCCTCCGGGATTTCCTCACCCCGCTCCTTTCGACATTCAAGGCAAAGCTCAAGCACTTCCTTGATATTAGCCAGACACTCCTCGGATGTTTCACCCTGAGCCTGCGCTTCTGGAAGCAAAGGACAACTGGCTATATAGAATCCATCAGGTGCCTTTCTCATGATAACGGTGTATTCCATTCCTATTTCCTCTTGCTTTGATTATAGCACAGTGCAGGAGGAAAGCACTTGCCCCGGGCATGGGGAGAATCCGAACTTTTGTGGAGGTGTGGTTCATTGTGGCTCCGTATAGCACCAAAGTGCTTTGAGCTTAGCTGCACAGCTTTCACAGAAACTCTTTGACGGACATTCCCATTTCATGACACAATCGGGACTTTTCTGACAATGTGAACCTATTCCTAACATATGCCCCATTTCGTGTATTACTGCCTCTTCGCGCGCAAAGCGTAATATTACTAGCCCATCTGGCTCTCCTACCCCATATATTGCTTTCGGGTCGGTGAACTTATATTCAGATGGGTTTACCTTCACAACAACAGCCGGACGTAGGCTGAGATCGTCCTTTCTCCGTTTATTAAGGTCAGCGAGCGCAGAATCACTGTCTAACTGGTTGGCAGACAAAGAACTCTGGAGCACTTCCCGTATTGACCTTGTCAAATGACTACCGCTTGCCACAACTTCCACCCCAAAAGACAAGCCAAACTGGTCTAGCAGCCCTCGTATGTAAGTTGCTATTTGCTGCTTTTCACTCTCAGACACTTCCCCGACCCCAATTATCAAGATTTTATTTTCATCTTCCCACTTGAAGCGTGGCCTTGTTCCCCAACCTTCGTATTTCCTTCGTATAGACATTGTATAGTCCTTTCTTTCCCCAGAGAATGAAAACCACTCCCCACGTGAAGGGAAAATCCGAACTTCATTCGAAATATGCTTTCTACTAAAATTCCACAGACACAGTAGGAAAATCTATAAAATAAGCGTTCCAAGACAATTGCCCTAGAGAGTCCATGTGCATCTTAATTCTAAAATCCAACTGTTCTCTAATCATCCACTTCTTATCTTCTTCGTCAAGTTCGAGGCCACCTCCCACTACTAGCGTTCCGCTGAACCATTTCCCCGAACCCTTACGCGGGTAGAAGCCCATTGACTTAATGCCTGGATAAATATAGCGATACTCGCCGTTTGGATAATCTCCTATCACTTTAACCGTAGGTATTTCTCTGTAAGTAATGACTTTATGGTGGTCGTGCTCGTCAGTATAGAGTGCAAAAACAATGGGCTTTTTTAGGCTTCCCTGTTTCAGTCTGGTCTTTACAATTTGCTGCATTTCCTCCCAAAGTATATGTGACATTTGTATTGCTTCTGCCATTTTTGTTTCTCCTTTCACTGTGTTAAGCCCAAGTTCGGACAGTTTTGAATCGGTCAAATTCGGAAAATAAGTACTTGCTCCCCTCGCGGGGGGAAATTCCGAACCTTTGTGCACGTGCGGTTTGTCGCCGTAATGGCACAAGGCAACCCATTATCCTGTAGGAAATGTAGTTTTGTTTACTTTCTGGCTACCCGAGATGCTCTATTAATGGCATCCAAGCATTCCCTGAAGAATCTATGAATCTCTTCAAACTGTTGTTCTTTTCCCAAGTGAAAAAAGGAATTATCCAATTGTTTGCCCCAACTGTAATAGGCTTTCCTTCCGGAACCACCGTTGGGGTATACGTCAGGTTCAACCCCTTCGATATTTAAGCTATCCTTATACTTGACCCTTTTTCTACTTCGTCCTTCATCAAATTCAAAATACAGCTTGTCTGGATCCTCAAAGTAGACGCCAGTTAAGAATGCCTTATCCTTACTTCGCCAGCCTGCGAAGCCTGGAAGAATGTACTCCTTACACTCTTGCTTCAGGGCCTTCTCAGTTGCTCCTTTAGCCATCTGCCATAAATTGTAAAAAGCCCGTACACCTTTGGAATAAACGCCGGCAACTTTCTCAAACATCAGTATACCTTCCTACTTTAAGTACTTCTTAAATTCCCCTAAGATGTACTCGTTTACTTTGCACAATATATCCAAAGAATCAAGTTTACGATAAATGTCTGCCCAACGTGTCTTACACTTACTATGTGGTACGCTGGTCGCTTCAGGAAATTTGGTCAACAGACCCAATCTTCTGTACCGGACTTTGGTTCCCCTCCGTAACAGTCTTTTGTAGTTCTGGAGTTGTATGTCCTCAGCCCTCTTGTTCCATTTAACCTCTATAAACACTTTCGCATTGTGCCCTTTAATAGTAATGTCCGGCTTCAGTCCTGTCCCCAGAACAGCCTTATGTGGCTCAATCGAGGGGCTTTCGTCATCCGGAAACAGGTTATCATCACCGCACAACACTCCCAAAAGTTCTAGAGCAGCTGATTTGTCGTGACGAAGCATTCTATTCAGAATGAAAACGAAACATTGTGTAAGGTAGTTTTCTTTCTTCTCATTCTCGTCTTCGCCAGCGCTGTATTTATACAAGGTGGCGAAAAGGCTGTCGTTCACTCCAAGACCTCCCTATTTCTATTGCTTCCAGTAATTCGTCAAACCTGAATGCGGCTCACCTGTATCCGTCATATTCGTAGAAAGCAAGTTCGCCCTCTGAGGAAGATTCGAACTACATACACCCTTCTACCCCTCGATGACCTCTTTGGTGCTGGGGACTCTGCCCAAGATACGGTCGTCAATGCGGGTGGCTGAGTCCAGGGCTCGGGCCAGGGCTTTGAATAGGGCTTCGGCTTTGTGGTGGTCGTTGATGCCGCTGAGTACCTTGGCGTGGAGGTTAATTTTGGCTTCGGAGGCAAGTGAGACCAGGAAATGGCGGACTAAATCAGCTTCCAGGTCGCCTATACTGGCTTCGTTGAAGTCTGCCTCAATTGTGCTGTAGACTCTGCCCCCGATATCCACTGCTACCTCTGCCAGAGCTTCATCCATAGGCACGATAGCATCTGCCATGCGCACAATGCCCTGCTTTTTCCCAAGTGCCTGGTTAAAAGCCTTGCCCAGGGAGATAGCTACATCTTCAACTACATGGTGCTGGTCGGGACCCGAGGCTGAGATTTTTATGTCAAATACTCCATGCTGGGCTAGCTGGGTAAGGAGGTGGTCGAACATCCTTATGCCGGTGGTGATTTGAAATTGTCCGTTGCCGTCAATGTTTAGCTCCACCCTGACAGTCGTCTCGGCAGTCTCACGAACTACTTTTGCTTTTCTTTCAGCCATGTTTAACCTCCAATATTTTATTCGATGCCCACCTCCACGCTCTCCATAACCCTCTCCCGTCAAGGGAGAGGGAGACGATTAAGATTGCTTCGCTTCGCTTGTAATGACAGGTAGGGTTTCAAGTGCGTCAATTAAAGCATCGGTATCCTCAGGCCTGCCCACGCTAATTCGCAGGCAATCTTTCAGTCTAGAAGTATCAAAATAGCGTACAAAGATGCCTTTCTTCCGCAGTTGTTGCCAGATTCCTTTGGCGGGAGATTGCTTCGCTTCGCTGGCAATGACAGCGGGCCCGGGACGATAGCTCAGGGAGCAAAGAATAAAATTAGCCTGGGAAGGATAAGGCTTTAGCCAACCCAGTTCCTTCAGTTTCCCGAACAGCCGCTCCCGTTCCGTAACTATCCTGGCAACATTGCTACGAAGATACTCTATGTCGGCCAGGGAAGCCAGCACAGCAGCCTGGGCTGCGGCATTAGCATTATAGGGCTGCTTAATCTTCATCAGATAATTGGCAATGTCCACGGGGAAGAAGCCGTAGCCTATCCGTAAGCCAGCTAACCCGGCCCACTTGCTGAAGGTGCGTAGGACCATCAAGTTGGGGTAAGAGGGCGCCAGGTTGGCCACGGTCACATTATTACTGAATTCAAAATAGGCTTCGTCCACGACAACAATCTTCCCTGTATCAACAAGCTCCATGATTTCCTTCTTGGTGGCGGTATTGCCAGTGGGATTATTGGGCGAGGCCACAAAGATGACCTTTGCTTTCGTAGTCAAGGCTTTCCTGATACCAGCCATATCAAGGGCAAAATCCTCAGTTCGGGGCACATCAACCACCCGACCCCCACAAATATTCGTGCTAAAGGGATACATGCCAAATGTCGGTGGACAATTGACAACCTCGTCACCGGGCTTAAGGAAGAGCCTGAGAATAAGGTCAATAAGGTCATCGCTGCCCATACCGCAAACAATGTGCTGGCGTCCCAGGCCAGTATGTTTCTCTAAAGCCTTCCGCAGCTCCCTCTGCTCCGGGTCGGGATAATTGTGATAATAGGGATAGGTGGCCAGGGCTTGGTAGACTTTGGGAGAGCAGCCATAGGGATTCTCGTTGCCATCGAGCTTTGCTATTTTGCCCACAGGCATCTCGGCTCGTCGGCTCAAGACTTCCGTAGGCTCGATAGGGGTGTAACTCTTCATGGTCACGAGCTCAGGCCTTATAAGTTTTTCGATGTTCATTTCAACTAAAACCAAAAGTCAAAAATAAGAAATCAAAGTGACAAGTCAAAATGCAAAACTTTTTTATTTTTGCTCTGTATTTTTGCATTTTGCATTTTAATCTTTTATTTAGCCCTCGTCCTTCTTTCTATCGCCTGAGCGTGGGCATCGAGCCCTTCAGCTTTGGCTATCTCTACAGCAGGCTGGCTCAGTTTTCGCATGGCAGGCTTATCCAAAGCGATGATATTGGTAACCTTCAAGAAGTCGGCGACACCCAGAGGAGAACCGAAGCGAGCGCTGCCTCCGGTGGGCAAGACATGGCTGGGACCGGCAACATAATCACCGAGAACGACAGGCGAGTTCTCGCCTACGAAAATACAGCCGGCATTGCGAATTTTACGGGCCACAGCCGAGGCCTTGGATGCCATAATGGAGAGGTGCTCAGGGGCGAAGAGGTTGACCAACTCTACTGCCTGAGCCATGTCGTCAACCAGCACAAGCATTCCTGCATCACTGGCTTTCTTAATAGTCGAGCGCCGCTTTAATTTCCTCAGTTGTATCTCAATTTCCTTGTCTACTCGGTTAGCCAGGTCGGCTGAGGTGGTGATTAGGACTACTGAAGCCAGGGGGTCATGTTCGGCCTGTGCCAGGAGGTCCGCGGCACAAAAGGCGGGTTTAGCTTTCTCGTCGGCGACAATTACTATCTCGCTGGGACCTTCAAGACCATCAATATCCACCGTGCCGTAAACCATTTTCTTGGCCAGGGTCACGAAAATGTTCCCGGGACCGCAAATCTTATCCACTCTGGGTATTGATTCGGTACCAAAAGCCAGTGCGGCAATTGCCTGAGCACCGCCAGCCTTAAAAATACGGTTGACCTTAGCAATATCGGCAGCAA
>Ga0315545_1001886_pt1 | contig 19749 bp, 18 predicted proteins | sample SalMarSW160210MG_FD_203096 | JGI IMG/M metagenome (GOLD analysis project Ga0315545, IMG submission 203096) | Salt marsh sediment microbial communities from the Plum Island Ecosystem LTER, Massachusetts, United States - Salt Marsh Sediment SW1602-10 ...
TCGCCTTCTCGCCTTTGCGTAGCCGTCCATTCTCCGTAGCAGAGCTACTGCGAAGGATGAACTTCGGCGGAGCGAGGTCGGCTCAGCATGACAATAAAAACGGTCAGTTTGAGTAAGAAAGCTAATTGTCCAATAATATAGTCTTTCAAAACAAATTTCGTGGAAAAACTGGAAAACATTTCACTTGCTCGCTTTTCAATTCATGAATTTGCTTGACTTGGCGGCTTGAATTTAGTAACATAAATTCAATTGGGGGTTAGCTAAGTGACAAAACGAATCTCTTGCAGAGTTATTAAATCTGTTCCTCTTGTCAGCAACGGCTGTTTTGATTTAGCCGCAATTCGGATACCCGACAATAGCAAAAGCAACGAGGACGCTACTTCTGCGGGATTCCATGTCAGGCGTAGCAGCAATCAAGCTGGCCTTTTCAGCCAGTTCGGCACGTCAAAAAAGTGTATCCACCAGAGCCCTGCCGGAAGAACTCTCGACTTCTACGTTTGATGTTTAGCTCTGGCTCCTGTCAACTTGCGTAATGTAGTCGTCACTCAAATCAAGTCCTTGAGATGATATCTGAGGAAGTACCTGCATTGGGAAAGCACAACTGCGCTTAACATTATTGTTACGAAAGCATCACAGGAAACCTCATTTATCACAACTGCTAAAGCTGTGCCTGCTGCTGGCGGATGTTCAAAATCGAGAGCTACCATAAGGAAAATGGCTAATCCAACTGCAAGGGGATATCCCAGTATATACGGAAGACCAGCGAAATAAAACACCGCTCCGGAGGCAAGACCTACGATATGGCCACCTATTACGTTTCTTGTCTGTGCCGAGATGGTGGTTGGCATTGCAAATACGATAAAAGTAGTCGCGCCCATCGCGCTAATCAGTACGGTCTTTTCCTTGCCGAGCAAAAGCACCAGAACAGTGAGTACAATAGTAGCCAGAAGAGTCTGCAAAAGATAGTATTTCCAGAGTTCCCTGAATTTTCCTACAATTGATTCGTCCGGTTTTTTTTCTGTGCTAGGCGGTTTGACCGTGTTTGTCGGATGCATGCCCTAAAGTCCTAAACCAATGCGGCGAGGTGGGGCTAATCTCTCGCTGGCTCCGCGTTCATATTGTGCTCATCGAATTTGAAAAGCTCACCAAGACCGGTTGCCGCTCAGTACAATCAGTAGCGCAACATAGTCGATTCTGCCCTTGTTTTTTTATATGCCGAGTTCTATTATTTTCTCTGCGGCAGTTCGAGTGCTGGCATTATTTTCGAGCCGGCCAGATTTCAAAAGCTCGCGAGCTTCTTGGACGGCTTTATTATCAGTTTGGGGAATTTGAGTGGCCCTATTAATGATATACGCAAAACTGACCTGCAAAGATACATCATTATCACCGCCAAAAGGGATTTTAGCAGAGTCAGATTGCCAGGTCGGCGAATTGTTTGGAATGTCTTGGATTCTTGTGTTTTCTATATTGTCTATCATTACTTAGTCCCTGCACGGTCTACAATTCATATTCTTTTCGCAAATTCCTAAGAAAACTTTAGACCTTTTTGTAAAATTTTGCGCGCTATTTATAATTTATATCAAGACCTATTACGAAAATACTTAGCTCGCTCATCTTGCCATCGAGGACTCAGTGTCTCTGCCACCTCGTAGGCAACGAACTTGATAAATTTTAACGAGCTCATTACAACCAACTCCTCTCGCAAAGGGGCAAAACCAGATCTCATCTGTGACTGAAAATACTTCTTAATACGAGTCTCAGTAGACCTGTCAGCACAGTCCCAGACTTGCTCAAAAGCCCACAATATTTGCCCATCATTCAAATCTAAAAGTTTCAGGCGGATGCCAATTGCCATTCGTGGGTATGGTTGATATTCGGTGACAGTACCCACAAGCACCGCATCACACTTTAGCATCTCGCGAATTGCCAATAACTGCTTTAATGTAAGTGTTGAATCCAACTCCGAGTGTAGACCTCGCCACGATGGGTCATCCTGACTCACAACCGTCAAACCGAATATTTGCTTCTTCTGCAGCGCCAAGAACAATGCTTCCGTAACATCTGTTGAAATCTGCGGATAGCTTGACTCATTCTCCATCTCAATCATAGCCACTCTGCCAATGCTGCGCATATCCTTGTCTGGATTGATATAATAGGCCCCTCCCATTGGACCGTTCTCCCTGTAAAGCCTGCACCCTGATAGGAAAAGTACAAATATTACAACAAGCAACTCCCGAAAGTGGCGTAAGCCATGTTGTACAGGATGGTCAAGCCCACATACGCAATGACGTGTGCCCGTGAAGATTGCCTCACGTCTATCCGTGAATGTGGCAACCTGATGGTAGTATCGTGATACTGCTATGTTATTCATTTGGTTCACTCAAGTTCGGAGATTTTGGGACTTCATATTGTTCTGATTGGTCCGGCAGCACATCATTCGGAGCCGTATCCTCATATTGGACGGCTTCAACTTCGATCTCACCGCCAAGGATTTCAAGCACCTTCAATAGCGCTTCGAGCTGCGCCTTCTCAGCTTCCCTCATCTCATTTCGAAAACCCAGAATACTATTTTTCCAGTTGTTCAATTCCGTCAGCATTTCGATCAGGAGGTCATTTGCCTCAGTCAACTCTTTTTGCGTTTGCTCCAACTCGGCCTCAAGCGAGGCAGCTTGCTTTTTAAGCATCGCGTTTTCATTGATAAGGTCCTTGTTTTTTTCGCGAAGCTGCGAGGTCTGTTCAGAAAGCCTGGCGTATTTCTCTGACAACTCTATAGCAGATTCCACTACGGTTCGGCCCTTGGAGGACGACTCTTGAAACCTTTTTGCTACTGCGTCACTTTGTTGCTCACTTCTGTCGGATGGAAGTACTACATCCACCCGTCCAGGTGGAGTTGCGCAGCCAAAACTCAAGATAGTAAGCATAGTCAATAGCAAAAAGATGTTTTTTTTGCTAATCTGCATTATGTCTTTCTCCAAAATGATTTCTCTGATCTACATACATGATTACACTATCAAACATACGCTAAAGTGCTAAGGACAGTTGTCATCTCTTTGATACCTACTGCGAAACCGGATTTGAATCCTTAACAGAAGAACTTTCTTTAGAATACTCACACCTCAAATACATTGTTGCGCCACATGAGCATGTTATTTTAATAACGGCAAACTCAGGGTTGCTCTGAACAATGCTTGCCGTCTGAGCACCTGCATGTCTTGGTTCAGATGGTAATACACTTATGTTTAGCTGCCCTTCGAGCCTGACCTCATCGCTTCTAAGAATATGTCCTGCTGCTTTGCGCATGGCTTATTTTAGCTTTTCAACGCTGTTATCCAAACAGAAATATACAATCATGCACGATAATCAATAAAATGTTGATCGTTATCGTCGCCGGCAACCTCTTCATTCAGGCTCTGGCTGTCAGGTGATTCTGCCGATTCTCCCTCAGTTTGCTTCTCATGCTGTAAGTCCAAGTTCTGGCGACGCTTTCGCTCGTGCCGTTGCTTTACGGGGCTTAAGCCTGTGACATTGTGCAGACTATCTACGGGCTTTATTGCATTGTAATCATTATCCGCCATCTTTCCACTGCCTTAATCTCACCGATAAGTTGAAAAGAGCACTTGCATGCAATTGACTTACACGCGACTCAGTAATATTCATGATCTCAGCTATCTGCTTCATCGTTAGGTCATGCTGGTAGTAAAAAAGAATGATCTGCCGTCTGCTCGGTTCCAACTGCTGTATAGCCTCAGTAAGTTTGGCTACGAGTTCATCTCGTTGAATTTGGCTATCAGGAGTGAGAGTGTCGGTTGCCGGCAAAAAATCACGCAGTGCAGGTCTTTCTTGTCCATCGTGGTCAATTGAGATAAAATGCTGAATGCGGGCATTTTCAAACAATTCATAAACTTCCTCAATCGGTATCCCAAGTTTTTCAGCTAACTGCTCATCGGCAGGTGCCTTGCCCGTTCGCTCAGTGATCTTCCGACTTAGCTCCACAGCATTTTGGACCTGTTTATTTAGGTTTGCGGGAAGCAATGACAGACCCCTCAATTCATCAAGAATAGCACCTTTGACTCTGATATAAGCATACGTCTTGAACTCAGCTTGATGAGAAGCGTCATAATCACGGGCAGCTTTGAGCAATCCGATTGTACCTGCTGATACCAGATCTTCAAACGATAATGGCGGCCTTAGATATGTAGCCGCACGCTGAGCTATCTTGCGAACCATAGGCAGTAATTGAAATATCTGCTCCTTGTCTAGTACTTGACATTTCTGGCCTGAATACGTACGAAGAGCAACTGCCTTTAGATGTTCCTGGCTGTCTGTGACAAGCTGCTGGCCAGACCCCGATTCACAGGAAACCTCAGAAATATGTTTAGTTTCTATTGTCACCAACAGTATCCTTGTGTCGATTCATCCGACTCATAATCATCGCGCTAGTCAAAATAGCGTTCACCGCTTTAGTAGATAAGCCGGCTGCGAAGTATGCTATCAGAGCGCCTATAAAAGCTCTTTTACAGCAGACAAAAGGCGCAAGTCCGCTGAGCCAGCTAATAAAGCTCAAGCTGAAAAAACATACCACAGCGACGCTGACCCCGATAGATCGAGCATTTAACGGCATATTGCAATACTCCTAATTACCGGTTATTTGTTACTGGTTATTGGTTATTTAATTAACTATTTAACCAATTACCAATGCCCAGTTTACGTTACTGGCTGAGCTACTCCTTTTAACGCCACGGCTGGCTGTTGCTGTTCTGGATTCACCTGTGGTTCAGGCTCCTGAATGGAGATAGTCTCGATCGGCTCCACATCTGTTCCAAGCACAATCTCGTCATAAGCTATTACGGGCAATAACTTAATTGTTCTTGATAACATTCCAGCCAAGGGCCAGCGCAGCCTCGAATCACAAAGCAAGACGACCTTGTCCTTGCCCGCATCCATCGCTGCCTTCCAAGCCCGGGTGATTGTTCTACTGATCCCCATAGCCAACTCAGCAGGCAGAGCCAGCTTCAACTCTCCGCTTTCTTGTTTTAGAGCCGAAGTCAACTGATGTTCAAATGCCGGGTCAAAGGTTATCGCTGTAATCTTGCCAGCCTCGTCTTTATACTGCTCGGTTATGGTCCTGCTTAGAGATTTCCTGACCAGTTCTGTCAGGGTTGTTGCGTTCTTAGTCTTTGTAGCGTTCTCAGCTAATGATTCAAGTATCGTAGTCAGCTCCCGAATTGGTATCCGATCTCTCAACAGGCTCTTTAGCACGCGTTGAAGCAATCCAACAGATACTTCGCTTTCAGCCCCAACCAGTTCTCCAACCAAAGACGGCTGCTTCTTGCGAAGCCGATCGATTAGAAGCTGCACATCCTCACGAGTCAGCAGTTCATCAGCATGTTTCCTCAATGTCTCGGACAGATGTGTTATGAAAACAGACTCAGGATCTATAACGGTATATCCGTTTACCTCAGCGCTTTCTTTATTCTGCTTTGTAATCCACAAGGCTGACAGCCCATACACCGGCTCTTTGGTTTTTATACCCTTTATTTTCTTCTGCACCGTTCCGGGATCCATAGCCAGATACATATCAGGTTCTATTTGCCCCTTTGCCACCGGTATTTCCGAGAGTCTAATCTCGTAAGCATTCGGTTCGAGATTAATATCATCTCGTAAACGAACCAATGGGATAACAATGCCAAGCTGTTGTGCAAAGCTTCTACGAAGTGCACCTATACGCTCGAAGATGCTGTTGCTTTTTCGTGGATCAACCAGGCTAATAAGTCTCACGCCTACGTGCACGGAAATTCTGTCGATATCCAGAAGCTGCTCAACAGGTTCTTGTTCTGCTTTTGTTAATTTAGTTTGAGCTGGTTTTTTAGATTCCTTTTCGGATTTCGCTGAGAGTCTGCCGAGTAGCGCAGTACCAGCACCCAGCAGCAAGAATTGCACCTTAGGCAGGCCAGGAACCAACGCCATCGAGGCAATGATGAGAGCCGCCATCATCAACGGCTGACTGGTTTTGAGAAACTGCTTTGAGAGATCCTGACCTACACTACGGCTCGAAGATATCTTCGTCACCAGAAAGCCCGAACTAACGGAGATTATTACCGATGGTATCTGGCTAACAAGGCCGTCTCCAATTGAAAGGATAGAATACGTCTTTATGGCGTTGGCAACAGTCATGCCGTGAGTATAGCCCATTGCTATACCACCTATGATGTTCACGGCGGTTATTATCAGGCCTGCCTTGGCATCGCCTCTGATGAATTTACTGGCGCCATCCATCGCTCCGTAGAATTCGCTTTCCTTGACAATTTTGGTTCTACGTTCATTAGCTTGAGCCTCGGTAATGATCCCGGCGTTCAGGTCTGCATCAATTGCCATCTGTTTGCCGGGCATCGCATCGAGAGTAAAACGAGCAGAGACTTCGCTTATTCGTTCGGCGCCTTTAGTGATCACTACGAACTGAATAATGACGAGAATAAGGAAGATTACCAGCCCCACAACGAAACTACCGCCAGCAACGAAACCGCCGAAGGTCTGGATGATCTTGCCGGCATCGCCTTGCAAGAGTATTAATCTGGTTGATGCAACGTTAAGAGAGAGCCGAAACAGCGTAACGAACAGAAGCAACGACGGAAAAGCAGACAGCTCCAGCGCCTCTTTCGATGAAAGTGTAACGATAAGAACAGCCACCGACAGCGATATGCTGCACGCAAGAAGCAAATCCAACAGCGATGTGGGCAAAGGAATAATAAGGGTGGCCAGAATTGCGACCAAGCCCATGGCTAAAATAATATTACTATGCAAAGCCAAGGGTGTATTAAGCAGGTTCTCGCCTGTCACCTTCTGACCTGATAATGAGTTTGACCCACCAGGAATTGCCATTATCAATCCTTGCGCCGTATATAAAACTTGTAAACAGCAACCGGCTACTTACCAATCACCATTCGTGTATGCGTAAATGAGGGAATGAGTAGATGAGCCATAAATGGCTAAGCCATAAATTAACGCATTTACTCTTCTACTCATCAACGCATTTACCAATTACGAATCACTATTTGCTCGTGTCTCTGCTGCCTCAACTTCCACGCCAATGATTCTTTTTATTCTCACTCCAAAACAGCCATCGACTACGACTACATCCCCCTCCGCAAATTTAGCATCTTTCAAATACAGATCCACTGGTGAATCAACAGACTTACTAAGTGTTAGCACTGAGCCGGGTCCGAGCTGCAACAGCCTCCTGACTGGTATCTCTGTCTGACCAAGACCGACAGTAACCGACACACCCATATCCAACAGAATGTCAAACTGACCTGTGCCGGCTTGCCCCTCAGGGGCGAGAGCTCCAGTCTCGACAGCCTCAGAGAGCTCAACAGACTGCACTTGTTTCTTTGAGTCCTTTTCCGAGGTGGTATCTTGAGGCTGCTCGCTTTTCTTGGACTTTTGATCTGTAGCTTTGGCAGTTTTTGGCATTTTTTTTGATCCCCTTTAAACCGTTAAATGCGCATCCACAGGATTTGAACCTTCTGCATTTTCAAAATAAGATTCCGTGATGACCACGGCTCGCTGATTAGCTGACCGAGCAGGCCTGCCACTAAAAATCGTTCGGCCTTCAATGATAATCTCGGCTGGTTCTTCAATGGGCTTATTAAGCAGTAGTATGTCACAGGGCTTCAAACTCGCTATCTCTTCAAAGGTTACCGCTATAGAGGCTAACCTGGCAAAGACAAGGACTGGCATCTCCTGGAGGTGTTGCAGTATAGCCTTTGAGTTATCGTCTTTTGAAAGCTGATTATCGTCTTGAAGAGTCTTGCCCACTATAGGAGCCAGCGTTGCACAAGGAATTACATAATTTACTTCAGAGCTACTTGATGATTCAGCCTTTTCGATGGTAAGTATTATCCGGCAAAATTCTTCCACGCCCTGCAGCTCAACAGGCAATGTTCCTGTGGCGAAAGCCGCAGCGGGGCCAAAATCATAGTGTCCGTGCAGACAACCACAGAACGCTTCGACAACAGCCGAAGCGACATCTAACAGTAGCGATTCCTCCAATTGGGATAAACTATTTGCTGGCTCCTTTTCAGTTTCAGAATCTCCAAGTAATAGTGAAAGCCAGTTAAGAGCCGTTTGCGAAGGTATACAAGCGAATCCACACGGGTGTTCCTGGTCCGATCCAAAAGTTAGATAACGGTTACACTGACCTTCGGTCTGTAGTTGCTCGCCCAATTCACCGGCAAAGTGCTGCTTAATCGAACCGACAGTAACATTGAAATCGCTCCGAAAAAAATGAGCGAGTTTCTCAGCTACTGTCGTTGCCGATCGCTTGGCTAACTCTTCGAGCCGCTCGATCTGTTCGCCATTGAAGTAGTGTGGCTCGTGCCAGTCGTATTCAGTGGCCTCTACCTGCTCAGTATCCGTAGCAGCGGCTGAACCGACCGCAGCAAGCAACTGCTGTATCTTTGTTCTGCTCAGGCTACTCGTGAATTCGTCAGTCATTGTATCGCAAATTCCTTGAAAAGAACCCGGGTAAGTTGAGGTCTTGAGTCCGGAAAAAGATGCTGATTAAAAGAGTCTAATATTTCTGCCTGTATGCGCCTGAGGTTCTTTTCGCCCCTGATATTGTCAATCGTCTGGTTTGCCAGATACAAAGTAAGCAAATGCTTCAGGCGCGGATTTTTCTGCTCAAGAAATGGTATGCCTTCCTTCTGGTCGAAGTTATTGCTGATCTCCAGCGTCAAAGCTACTCGAACATACCGTGTAACACCCGGCTCATTAAGATTTGCCACCACCGGCTCCAAATCGTAGTACCAGGTGCCCACTGAGCCATCTGCAGTGGCACCTATTCCTTGCGATGGTGCGCCGACCTGTTCTGTTTGCGCCGTTAGGCGTCCTGCGGGCTGTTCACTTACCCCCGGCTCATTCCCTTGGCGGCCACCAAATACACGCCCAAGACCAAAGCCCATCCCCGCAGAAATGAACACTACAGCAGCCAATATTATCCATGGTAAAAACTGCTTAATTGAAGCTTTGCCACCAGCTTCTTGCTTCTCTGGCTCTTTTTGCTGTTTTACATCATTTTCATCTGCCATCTTTCTTCTCTCTACCTCGATTAATCATTATGAAGTCTGAAAATCGTTTTCTAACTCATTGCACAATTTAACTTCTATGACTACACCGACGTCGGCTGGCACCGCCGCTGCCGATATCGACGTATCTTTTCGCGTAACGTTCTGTCGCTTATGCCCAGGACCTTCGCTGCTCGGGTGCGATTGCCATTTGTTCGTTGGAGCGTGTCCATGATCGCCTGCCGCTCCACCTGCTCAAGCGGTACTCCCCCCAATCCTCCCCTGAGGGGCAGCCGACTCCCCTCAACGGCTTCCTGGTCGACGGACTCCATGATTGGGTCGTTTAGGCTGTGCTGGGGCAACGGCTGCAACTCGTCAAAAAGCCAGGAAACGTCGGCTAAGGATAAGGTTTGGCCAAATCCTAAAATCAGCGATGTTAATACAGCATTTCGCAACTGCCGAACATTACCGGGCCAATGATATTTGGTAAAAATGTCCATCATAGCTGAATCAAGTTTCGTGATGCGACGTTGTGCCGCCGTAGGGCGTCCTGCGGACTGGCGCGCATAAAGATTGACAAAATGCCATACAAGTTCGGTTAAATCCTCGATCCGCTCCCTAAGCGGAGAGACCACTAATCGTACACCGTTTAACCTGTAGTAAAGGTCCTGACGGAATCGACCCAACTGTACCTCTTGCAGCAGATCTTTGTTAGTGGTGCTGATTATTCGCACATCTACTTTAATGTTGTCGTTCCCACCGACCCGTTCAAACTCCTGCAGTTCAAGGATTCTCAACAGCTTTGCCTGAAACCTCAGTGGTGTCTCACTAATTTCATCCAGCAGCAATGTACCTCCGTGAGCCGTTTCAAATCTGCCCTTACGTTGGGCGTAGGCGCCGGTAAATGCTCCTTTCTCATGGCCGAAAAGCTCACTTTCAAGGAGTGAATCACTCAACGCAGCACAATTGACCCTGACATACGGACCAAGAACCCTTTTACTTTTGTGATGGATAAGAAAAGAAATCAGTTCTTTTCCTGTCCCACTTTCGCCGCTTATCAAAACCGGTACCGACGTAGGCGCTATTCTTTCAGCTAAACTGACAGTCTGAATCAGCTTAGGACTCTTACCGATGATCTGATACAAACATTGATTGCCCTGTCTTGCTGAGGCTACTGTTGAGACGCTGTGGTTTGGCAGGAAAGTCTCCAGCAGTCGTTCTGTTTTCTGACGCTCAAGTGGTTTAATCAGGAAATCACAACAGCCCGCACGAATCGCCTGCACCGCTCGTTCTATTCCATAGCGAAGCACAGTCCTCGGGACTCCTTGCGGAGTGCTCTCTGGATCGGAACAGTCGGCACATTGCTTGGCCTGCGCTTTCAAAGCCTCTGCCTGCATGGTTTCCGTCTGAGCGACATCAGCCATCATAATCACAGGCAGCTCAGGCGAATTTGCTCTGATTTTCTTTAAAAGGTCAAGATTACTCGTTGACTGATTGTACACCTCACCACTTGAGCTAATTGTCTCACCGACAAATACAAGGTCGAAGCTGTTTTTTTCAAGTAAATCGAGAGCAGTTCTTCTGTCGCATGCGAGATTTGCCTGTAGGCCCTTTTGGGCTAAGATTTCAAGTAAAAATCGGGCCATGTTTGTATCGTTATCAACGATTAAAACACTGGCAACATCTTTTCTTTTTTCAACTTGCTTTTCGTTGTTCGTCTTGGCCATGTTCACCTTCAAGAATCTCTAATATTGCTCCTAAAATCTTTCAGTTCCGGACATCACGTACTATGCACTCGTGGATATTCACGAGCCTTGTCCAGCAACTAACGACTTTGGCTTGACCTGCAGATACCAGTCGATCAATCTTATTCGTGCTTTCACCAAATCACTCCATGGCGAATCGGGGTATTCTACGAGTAGCTGTTCATATATTCGTTTAGCCGAGGCAAGATCGTCATGGCGTAGACAATTGCCTGTTTGAAACAAGGCCCACGCCTTGTCCTGACCTGAGGCATCGTCATCTCTTTCCATACGCTCAAACGCTTGCTGATAGAACTTTGCCGCCTTTTTAAGATGCCCGCTAAGGAACAGAACCTCACTTAACGCGAAAGGATCGTCCAATTGGCCAGGACTTTGCGAAATCTTCTCGAGCATACGCAAAGTACCATCGGCAATCGGCTTATAGGGCAGGTTAGTAACCGTCTCTATCTCAATGGCTTGGTCATCAATTTGTTCCTTGACCGGTTCCTGCTGGACATCTGGAGGCAAAGATATCTGCTCGGGTTCTGCTGTCGGCACAGGCTCCGAAGTAACGAGAGACTTGTATGTACTTTTAGCCGGTTCAAATTTGACCGAACGTATCTTCTCGATCAAACGTTCAAGTTCAATTCTATATTTGTCGTCCCTTTCACCATCAGGCACGCTCAACCTGCTTTGCCACAACTCTTGCGTAATAGTACTATCTGTCCTTTGTCTGGAGCCGGAACCACTCAATTGGGCCTTCGAGCCAGTAGTGAATGACACGTTTTGCCTACCATCGTTGTCGGCCCTTATCCCGGAGCTCATCGATAACACTATGCAAGACAACAGCAGCAAACAGGTGAATCGGCCTGAATGGCTTTTTGTTTCTAACCGCAACTTTCTTGTTTGGATTTTCATTGATCTTGCTCGCCTAAAAGAGCCAGCGCTGCCCCGTCGTAGTCTTTCTGCTGCGTGTAGGCGCGGGCCAGCAAGTCGGATGTTTTTTCCCTTATTGTCTCAGAAGGCGCCGATTTCAGAATTCGGCAGCAGATGGCAATGGTTTGGGTAACCCGGTTCAGCTTCAGACTGACCTGAGCCAGCTCGTATTCGACTTCCTGCGCGAAAGGACCAGGTTCAACAATGACGAGAATACTGCTGAGGCTCTTGTGGGCTCGTTCCCATTGGCGCTTCGCGATGTAACATTTAGTCATCTCAAAGTGTATTCGCGCCTTAAGCTCCGGGTCAGGAAGATAATCGGCTCTATCGGCAAGTACAGCCATAGCTTTATCAACCAGTCCCATCGAGCGGAATATCCTCGCCCTCAGTAAAAGTACTTCGACGGACTCCCTTTGTGAGAACTGCCACGCACCTGTGTTTTCCAGGACGTTAATCGCATCAACCAGGCGATCTTGCTGAATGTACGCCTCGACCAACGCTGAGATGGCCTCGATGTGCTGCTCTCTCGGAAGAGGTCCATCAAGCGCTCGTTGAAAAGCATTACAAGCCTGCTGTGGCTCGCCCAAAGCTAAATAGGCTTTTCCAAGAAGAAAACTTGCCACGGAAAAGTCTTTGCTCTTGCTGTCGTCCGAGAGGCTGAGGTATCGTTTCAGCCATCTGGCAGCCGCTTCATATTCTTTAGTTTCATAAAAACATCTGCCTGCTCCAAGCGCGGATGCTGTCTGGGCTTGCACAGATAAGCTGAGATTATATACCTTGCGGTAGGTACTGGCAGCTTCGGCAAAGAGACCGGCCTTCATTGTGGCATCAGCAAGAAATAAGCACGCTTCGTGCGAAAACTCAGTATCGGGATATTGCTCTACAAGCTGCTTGAAATCATTGCGGGCTCCGGAGTAATCACGCAGGTCTACCTTTAATTTGCTGGCATGTAGCAGCGCATAGGGGGCAAATGGTGTGTTCGCAAAGCGATTGGCTACAAGTTTGAACTCCGCAATAGCGTCTGATTGACGGCCCCTTTGCGCCTGTAAAAGTCCCAGTGCAAAGTGTATATTTGGGATACGTTCATAAGTATTAGATGTAAGAAGAAGTCTTCGCCAAAGTGGGATAGCTTCTTCGGCAAGTAATGTGACATTTTCTGACAGCGAAGAGTAATCTGACGGATCGAGGATTTCCACAACCTGGTTATCTTCATCCGCCTCAGGCGGGTAAATTCGTGCTAACAAACCAGCACAACCAGCCGCCACTGTTACGAACTGAAGTGGTGTTGTTGCAGACATGTATAGATAAACCGCCCTTTTCTGAACACTTTCTGCTCTTTCTTCTGTCGGCGTGGCTGGCTCACATATCCATCTGATTTCGAGACCTGCGTTGTTGGCAAATCTTGCCAACAACTCTTCAATCGATGCACCATAGCATATAACCTGCCAGCGAACCGTTCCGTCTGTATGCTCAACCTTTCGCACTTGTGGACCAAGCAGAGCTTTGTTCAGTTGATCCGAACCAGAATTCAAAAATCTGAGCAGTTGTGCTTTCTCCGGCCCAATAAAGGGGTCTACCTCCCGTAAGCTGCTGAAGAACTGGGCTGGCAGCTCTGTATCAGCGTCACAAAATGCGAGCACGTTTCTGGTAAGGCACTCAGGAACAAGAAAAAAACAATCTCGCTGAAGCGACAAAGCCCAATCCCTGTCATAGTCCACCGCATCAAGCAGAGCGATTATCTGATAAGCTTTGCTTGCAGCTTGCAGGTACTGCTTATTCTTTATCAAATCCATGCACTGGTAGTATTTGGCCATTGCAGCTATGACAGCGAAGCGACTCTGTGCGACAGATCGGAGCATGCGATCTGCTTGTGTAGCACGTTCTGCTTTTCTGACACAAAAAGCCATCTTAAGCTTAAGGAAATCTCTCAATGCCTCCTGGTCGGTGCTTGATACATTTTGTAGGAGTTGTTTGTAAGCTGCATAGGCCTTGGCCCAATTTCCTTGAAGATAATAATCATCAGCAACCTTCAAAGACAGTGGTTCTGCGGATGCAAACTCATACTCAGGTTTCTTAATTCCTGAAGGTGCCAATTGGTCAGAATCCATAGCCGATATTTCCAAATCAAAGGCCTGCTCGGAAGTGTCCGGTTGTCCATCTGCTGTTATCTGTTGCTCTGTTGTCATCGCAGCCAGACCGGCACGTGGTCCGGATAAGGATTTCATCAGTCCGTAGAGCAAAACCATTGCAGTCAGAAAAATACAAACGACAAGGACAAATTGTAGCCTCGATAAATGAATCCTGCGAATGGCTGCAAAAAGGGGCTGGAGTCGGTTGAGAAATGTTTGAATCTCTGTCGGCTGGTCGGCGTTTACCTGGGAGCTGACAGAATCCTCGGCTTCAGCCAACATTTCATGCTCCAAGTACTCCTCTGCAATCTGATCACGGTCGGAGGGCACCTTAGGAGCTTCCTCTTTGAGCGCGGTTTGTCGTTTCTTTCTGGCCATAGCTGCCAAATTTCGCTCTCAAAGCACTATTCTTTAGCAAGTGACGATAAAAAAGTAATGAGAGCATATCTCAAAGCTTCAGAGTTAAACACAGCAACAACTGTGCCAGAATTCAGCTTGCATAGCTGCTTTGGTATATGTGTCCGGATGTGGCCCAAAAAGGGGATTGATCCCCCATACCGGGCATATAGGCCATGTTTGGCCTCAAATGCAGGTGTAAGGATTCTATACGGCTCGCCAGATTTTCTGACAACCACCGCAAACAAACGTTAGCTATTGGCGAACGCCCATCTATCGTTTAATGTACAACCGATTTACATCGGTTGCATGGGTTAAGAAGAATTCAGGGAAAAATGTAAAACTTCAGCCTCGGCCAAAGATTTATACCAGGATTATATAAAAAATTTGGTAACCGTTCACGGGTATAATCGCTGTTTTTACGTCGAAAAAGCAGTTCCTTTGTATTCTGTGTGCCGTTTTAGCGTATAGTATTATTCAAAATCGCAGTTTTCCGACCAGAAAAGGCATTTTAAGGCCGTGAACGGTTACAAATTTTCATTATAGATGAAACAAATATTGTGGGCTATTAACGAGTATAACTCTCTAATAGCATGAGGTACATAAACCGTGGTCAGATCATGACTATTACAACTCAAAAAGATGCAGTCAAGTGCCTTTAATTCATTTTAATCGAAGGCTGTATATAAAAAGAATACCTAAGATACTTAGGTATTGTGCCAACACCATATCGTAAAAAGTCAGCGCGTTTAATATCCCATTCGTGGAATGGGAGAAAATTCCTCGCCTTCAGGCGGTAGTAGTTGCTTTTGCATGTACTAAATAATACCTAAGATAGTTAGGTATTCTTTGAAAACAATCAGAAAAGTACAAAAAACAAATCTTGAAGCTGATTAACAAGAAAATCTACGAAGATTAGTACTACAGCGCAATGTAATATCGAAAACCCTGTTTTTGAACTAAAATCCGAAGCACGAAATCCGAAATCCGAAACAATATCGAATGTCCAAAATACGAATTTCCAAAACAAAATCGGCTATCCGGCAGTGACGGATATTTGGTATTTTGGTAATTTGAATTTTGAATTTGTTTCGAATTTCGATATTCGGATTTCGAATTTAACGCTATTGACGTAAGTATTTAGATAATACTACCTTATAAGCAATGCTCGACACGAGGTTGCGCTCTAGTATTAGTCAGTGCAATTTAATCGCACTATAACCATACCGCTTAATTCGCATTTCTCACCACCACAAATCCAGAGGTCTCATAATTAAGCTGAAGGCATGCTCTGCACATAGACTGTTATTGTACACATTGAGCATCAGATTAAATTAGTATGAGAAATGCGGGCTATTGATACCAATAAAACTAATGTTAATAGAGATTGTTTCGATTTGTCACTCCTGCGCAAGCAGAGCCATAGGGCGTCCTAGGGAGAGTCCAGAAAACGCTATTAAAATAACTGGATTCCCGCCTTCGCGGGAATGACATTGTTGTTCTATGCTTCCTTGTGTATTATTATTTATACAGGAATCAATAAATGTGGATTTCCTATCGAGTCGTGAATGACAGGAATCTCCGGCGAGGGTACGGATTAAACACTTCTTAGCCAGGCTGTGAATTTTATCAAACCATCCGGGATAGTAGTTTTGGGATTGTAGCCGAGTTCTTTTGCAGCTTTGGTGATGTCGGCGTATGTACGCTGGACGTCGCCCGGTTGGACGGATACGTATTCTCTTTTTGCAGTTTTTCCAAGGGCCTTTTCTATCTCTGCTACCAAAGCATTGACCGTAATTGGATGTGAGCAGCCGAGGTTGTAAATGTTATAGCCTTTACATCCATCCATAGCTGCGATGATGCCATTGACCACATCATCGATGTAAGTGAAATCACGCATCATGTTACCGTCGCCATAGATCGGTATTGGCTTGTCGTTCTCGATGAGCGTGGCAAATTTGTGGATAGCCAGGTCGGGCCTTTGCCGGGGGCCGTAGACGGTGAAAAGTCGAAGGCAGGTTATATCCATTGAGTAGAGGTGATGATAGATGTGACAAATAAGCTCGCCGGCCTTTTTCGTTGCGGCGTAAGGCGAAATCGGAAAGTCAACGTTATCGATTTCTGAAAAGGGAACTTTCCTGTTATTGCCGTATACGCTCGAACTTGAGCCAAAGACAAATTTGCTGACTTTGTGTTTTCGTGCAGTCTCCAGCAGCACTGTCGTACCATTTATGTTAACATCGGTATATAGCAGCGGCTGAGCAATTGACGGGCGGACGCCGGCTCTCGCAGCCAGATGGACAATCACATCCACGCCGGCACGCACAGCTGAATTCATTGCTGCCGTGTCACGGATGTCCGCCTGGATTAGCTGAAAGTTATCATTCTTTGTATAGTTTTGAATGTTTCTGCGTTTTATTTGTGGATCGTAAAAGTCGTCGAAGTTGTCAACACCGGTAACCTTCCAGCCCTGGCTGAGAAGCCGCTCACAAAGATGTGAGCCAATAAAACCAGCAGCGCCTGTTATCAATGCTTTTGATTCCGGCATTATAAAGTCCTTCAACAGCTTTAGCTTTTTTAATTTGCATGAGAGCGAGAAGGCGCTCTTGTATCTAAAATTTAACTTAAGCGGCGAAGATGATGATAGCACCTATGACTACCGCGATTACTGAAATAACTCTATAAAATATAACGGACTGCTTCTGATACCATTCGAGTATGGTCCGAAGTTTCTTTGGCCCAAGCACAAAGATTAAAAGCCCAGACAGTAACAGGATGATCCCGAAGACGAATATCACCCAGAAGTGTCTGCACTGGCGCGCTGCAACCAGAAACAGCACGGCAAGTACCAGCCTCACAACACCAGCGATGTATATGCGTTTTCCCTTTTTAAAGAACTCTATTAGCAGCTTCGGCACATCCGGCTTCAACAAGTAAACAATCCCGATAAGGACTATTAGTATTCCCAGAGTCTTAATTAAAATATCCATAGGTATACCCTTTCTATATCAGGTGGTCTTTGGCCTCTCTTTTGGAAAACGGGTCTTTCTTCCGATGCTATGGTACTCAATCCCCGCATTTTTAACCATATAAGGATCGTACAGATTTCGCCCATCAAAGATAACCGCCTTTTTTAGCTTTTTGGCAATAAGCTCAAAGTCGGGATTTCTGAATTCCTGCCAGTCGGTGAAAATAACAAGCGCATCGGCATTATCAAGCGCGTCGTATCCGTTTTTCACAATCTCGATTCTTCCTTTAAGTGCCGAGTTCGCTGCGGAGCCTGCCTCAGGATCGTACGCCCTTATCTTCATTTTAGAATCTAAAAGTTTTCTTACGCAGTACAGAGCCGGGGACTCTCTCACATCATCGGTCTTTGACTTAAATGCCAGGCCCCATACGGCTAAAACAGTCTCACCCACTTGTCCACCAAAATATTCTATAATACGTTCGACAAATCGCTCATGTGAGATTCTATTAACTTCTTGTACCGATTCGATTAGCTTCATCTCAACACCGTGCTCGTGACCGACATGGATAAGTGCTCTGATGTCTTTGGGCAGGCAACTGCCGCCATAACCCACACCCGGAAACAAAAATGCAGGGCCGATCCGAGAGTCGCTTCCGAGACCAAGTCTGACCAGTTCAACATCAGCACCAAGTTTTTCGCAAAGTATGGAAATCTCGTTTATAAACGATATCCTGGTGGCCAGCATGGCATTCGCTGCGTACTTGGTCATTTCGGCAGAAGCAGGGTCCATAAAAATTATCCGGTTGCTGCGTCGCATAAATGGGCTGTATAACCGCTTCATTGTCTTTTGCACGGTTGGATTCGTTGTCCCGATGATGATACGGTCGGGACTCATAAAATCCTCAACCGCAGCTCCTTCTTTTAGAAACTCCGGATTGCTGACATAATCAAAAGCCACATCGGATTTTGATCTGATCAGATCGGTGATCTTGTGGTGTGTGCCTACCGGTACAGTGCTCTTTGTTACAATGATCCGATAGTCGCTCAAGCATGCTGCAATGTCGCCTGCTACCGAAAGGATCGCAGACATGTCCGGCGAGCCATCCTGGGTTGAAGGTGTGCCAACAGCGAGAAAAATAATACGCGATTCATCCACTCCGACCTTCAAACGCGTTGTAAAATGCAATCGATTAAGCCTTCTATTGTGTTTTACCAGCTCGGTCAGGCCAGGCTCATATATAGGAATCTTTTCATTTTCGAGTCCTTTGATCCTCTTATCATCGTTGTCGACGCACACGACATTGTTACCTGCCTCAGCCAAACATGCTGCTGTTACCAATCCAACGTATCCGATTCCAACAACACAAATTTTCATACACAGTCTCCTACTAAATGGCTGGTTAAATGGTAACTGGTTAAATAGTTTACCAATCACCAATTACCGATTACCAATTACCAGTCACCAATTACCAGTCACCAGATCATGAATACAGAATCCAAGAATTCGCTAAATAAGCTGCGACACCTACAGTTAAAACGTTATTCATGCAATTATAGGACATGACATTTTTCAACTTGATTCATCGATTATCTCTATCAAATCGATGTCTATTTCTACACTTGCGGCCTGGCCGAGCATGTCTATCTGTAAAACCAGACGCGTTGAGCCCTTTGTTTTAACCACGATGCCCTCGAGGCCCATAAGAGGCCCGGCTATCACTCTGCAGCGCTGACCTGCTTTAATGTACTTGTATGGCGTCAGTGGAGCACCGACTCGCAGGGCTTGCTCAATCTGAACGAGTTCGTCGATAAGTTGCTCCTGACTTCTTACCTCTATCAGATTCGCTACACGATTCGTTCGCAACAAATCAATTCGTTGGTTTTCCTCGCCACAGAAGAACAAGTATCCGGTAAATAACGGCAGAAGCGAACGTATCGTTCGACGGGTGCGACGTCGAACCTTCCAGGTCATTGGAAGAAAGTAATTTATGTTCTTGCTGATTAAATCGTGGGCAAGAGCCTTTTCGTTTCTACTTCTTGTATGGGCAACCCACCATAAGCCTGTAAACTCACGAATTGACTTAACGTCGGGCCAGATAATTGGAGGATTCTCACTTACTTTAAGCAACTTTCTACTCCAAATTTGTAGTTTACGATTAACTACTTATGAACTCAAACTGACCGATTTACTAACATTATTATTAATAAGTCTTTTATTTGCAAAGACATATACCGCCTTGTCATTCTGAGCGAAACGAAGTGAAGCGAAGAATCTGGCCAGAGAAAATATGGGTTTTTCTCTTGCTAAAGCCGGATGCTTCGCCTTCCGGCTCAGCATGACAATAAAAACGGTCAGTTTGAGTACCTATGAAGACATTCAACCTCATTTATAAAAATCAAGCACCTTCTGCACTACGTACTCTATTTGTCTGGGTTTAAGTTCAGGATGAATCGGCAGTGACAAAACCTCCTTACAGAGCCGTTCAGCCATTGGTAAATCCCCTTCTTTATAAACT
>Ga0315545_1001888_pt1 | contig 19745 bp, 7 predicted proteins | sample SalMarSW160210MG_FD_203096 | JGI IMG/M metagenome (GOLD analysis project Ga0315545, IMG submission 203096) | Salt marsh sediment microbial communities from the Plum Island Ecosystem LTER, Massachusetts, United States - Salt Marsh Sediment SW1602-10 ...
CGGGATAGCACGGATGAGCAGGACGTTCGCGGCGAGCGACAGGTATCTGAAGTTTGTCGTGTCAAGGCAGAACAGGTGGTTTATGTGGCTGTTCGTTACATCAATAGCCGTGTGCGTTGTCGTGATACTGGTCTTTTTCGGCATTATCCTTTACCTGGCGAGGGGGTAGTTTCAGCTTCTTAGCGATTCGCTTTGGGCCGAGGGGAACTTTTCAGTGCGAGATAGCATTTCTATCCGGAGGGTTGCACTGCAATATTGCGGAAGGCATCGAATCACGGCCTGAGAGGCAATTGGAGGAATCAGGAACAACGGAAATATATTTCCGGAATATTTTATATTTTGCTTGCACTCTCTACGAATGTAGTGTAGCCCCGTAATTATTAGAGAAACAAGGAAGTGGGTAGACGATGTGTTCAATTCAGGGGGCAACTCCGCTCGTTTTTTCCGAAATTCCTTAAAAAAAGTGTAACGACACCGGGCCGTTGTGGACTGTTCTATTTAAGTACTGCTCGATTTTGGAGACCCGAGGGCTAGTTCTACAGATTACCATAAAATTTGAAAGGACAGGGATATGAAGGAGATACTGAAAATGGGCAATTGAGCTACCGTGTCTGTTGGCGGTTTGGGGTAATTAGAGCCGCCTCAGACGTGAACGCACCCATAACACACTAACACACTTATTTCTCGTCCCGAGCAGGGCCGAGGGAAGGAGGAACAAAAATGTCACACCTAAAGTCATCCCTGATTTCATCACTAATTATCTTCATCACAAGCACTTGCGGAACAGCTGAGGCACAAACGGTATATGCAGGGGGAAGCGAGCCTGGGGTCGTCTATAAATACCTTGGCGAGACTTCCTGGCAGATAATATCTCCAGAACTGGGCGGCGCGGTGCTTTGTCTTTGTGAGCATGACGGCCATTTGTACGCAGGTACTATGCCTAGTACTATCCTAGAGATGCTTGGTTCCCAATCCGGTCCTGGGGTCGAATCGTCAGCATCAAGGAAAGAGTTGTTTTTGTCGAGAGTACTTAGTAGTACCGATAGTGAGACAGGCCAAGTGTGGAGATACGAGGGAGAACCTAACGAATGGACACTGGTCGGGGACAATCTGGACAGCCAAGTGTGTTCATTAGTAGAATTCAGAGGAAATTTGTATGCGGGGACGGCGGGTTTGTCAGGAAGGCTCTACAGGTACGACGACCCTAACTGGACAAGGGTCGTTAACTACACTTCATGGAGCGGGTTCAGAAGTCTCTATGTTTGGAATAACATTCTATACATTGGAGACATAAGCAATGATAAGTTTGGTCGCTATGATGGAAGCAGCTTCGAGCAGGATGCTGATTTAGGTGGAAGCTGTATCTGGGATTACGAAGTTTACGACGGCAACTTATATGCTTCCGCTTACCAGGGCAGAGTGCACAAGTCCCCAAATGGAATCACATGGACCACAATACGTGATTTCCAAAGTGCCGATTCGTGGGAGTTGGAAACGTTTCAGAACTACCTATATGTAACGACGGGACCAAAGCTTGAAAGATACGATGGAAATGATTTCAATGAGCCTAACTGGACCGAGCAAAACGGGTACGAAATAATATCGATGATTAACACAGGGGATTCCCTGTTTCTCGGGACTGGAGGAGAAGCTGGATATTCTGGAGCGTCAGGAATTGGTAAAGTCTATGCTTATGACGGAAATAATGTTCAACCGATCTCCGGCGATATGGGCAACGGAATACAAACATTATGCGAGGTAACAAAAGGATGGATTGATTTAACCAAGGTTGATGACGGCAATTGTGTCGGGCCGGGTGACGAGATAATCTACACTATTGATTACATCTATCACGGTGATGCGAACTGCCCAGATATTAATGATGTCAATATTATTGACGAACTGCCGGAGGAAGTGGATTTCAACTTAGCGGATTCCGATGGAATTTATGATCCCTGCTCGAATACGGTTATGTGGAACCTCGGGACTCTTCATCCTGGAGACAGCGGTTCTGTTACACTGAAAGTCAATGTGAATGAAGACGCCACGATGTGCGAGACAATCGCAAACTATTGCCTTATCAGAAGTAGCAACGATGTTATAAGAACGACTTTTGAGAATACTCCTGTTTGCTGCCCAACGCTTACGAAGGAGGATAATGTGCCTGATGGTAACTGTGTCGGGCCGGGCGACAACATCGTCTACAACATCTGTTACGCTGCCAACGGCTATGGCGATACGAATGTTGAGATTACCGATGAACTGCCGAACGACGTGGAATTTATCTCGGCTACGGGCGACTATGAGCATAATGCCGGAACGGTAACATGGAATATTGGAACTTTAGGGTCTAACGACGCAAATTGTGTTACACTGACTGTGAAGGTTAAATGTGCTCAGCCGGGCGGGATAATCACTAACTGCAGCGAAATGACGGGGGACTGTATGACCAGCGCCGTGACCGCTTGCGAAGATACCCCTGTATGCTGCTGTCCGACACTGACGAAGGTTGATGACGTCAATGAGGGCGGTTATGCCACACCAGATTTCAATATTATCTATAGTATCTGCTACGACGCCAACGGTTACGGGGATACAAATGTTTTTATTACCGATGACCTGCCGGAGAATACGATTTTTATCGAGGCCTCTGACGGGGGAGAGTATGATCCCGGGAACAATTCAGTAACGTGGGATATTGGCACGGTGGGGCCTTACGATTCCGGATGCGTCTATTTAGTGATACAGGCCGAATGCCCCCGGGCCAGTAATACAATCACCAACTCCTGCAAGATGACGGGGGACTGCATTGCCCTTGAAGCCGAAGAAAATACAGAGATTCGGGGTTTCCCAGCACTTGTCAAAATTGATAACGTCGGTGATTGTGTTTATGTCGGGCGCAATATAATCTACGACATCTATTATGATGCGAACTGCTACAGCTATACTGATATGGATGTCGTAATTATAGACTCCCTTGCTGAAGAAGTAAATTATATCTCGTCGGAGCCATTGGGAGTATATGACCCCATCGGACATACAGTCACCTGGGAAGCAGTACTTCATCCGGACAGCCCCGGTCACATTGAGCTAACTGTTTTAGTAAATACGACGGCTGAGTCCGAAAAACCATTCACAAACTATTGTAATATGAGCGGGCCAGGGTTCGATGTAAACACCAGCGAAGCAACCGTTGTGTGCAAAAATATTATCTACGTGGATGCAGATGCAAACGGCTTGAACGACGGCACTTCGTGGGAGAACGCTTACAACCACCTGCAGAACGCACTGGAAACTGCGAGCATAACTCCCGGAAGCGATGAGATATTGGTAGCTGAGGGAAACTATATGCCGGACCGGAACACTCTCCACCCAGAGGGTACCGGTGACCGGGAAGCTACTTTTCAACTCATGAATGACGTTGCAATTTACGGCGGTTTCCCGCCCGGCGGAGGAGATTGGGAAGACCGTAAGCCGGGTGTTTATAAAACGAAACTCAGCGGTGACCTTGCGGGCAACGACAACCAGCTCGTTGAGCCCAGTGATTTAATTGATGACCCCTGCCGGGCGGAGAACAGCTATCACGTTGTGACGGGAAGCGACACAAATGAGACAGCCATATTGGACGGCTTTACCATCACCGCTGGCAATGCGAATGCCAGTGATTTCAGTTTACTCGGTATGGGCGGAGGGATGTACAATTACACGGGCAGCCCGACAGTGAGAAACTGCCAGTTCAAGTGTAACTCGGCCAAGGGAGGATACGGTGGGTTTCTACCCGGCGTTATAGTAGGGGGAGGAGGGATGTGCAACGAAGGCGGCAACATTAGAATTGTCAACTGCCTTTTCAAGAACAACTGGACCGGCGCCAGAGGTGGCGGGATATACAATGAACAGGCAGATGCAGATGTAATAAGCTGCACATTCATCGGCAACGGAGCTGCCCCGGGTTCTTCTGGAAGGGCAGTAGCTGCAGATAGTTATATAATCTCATGTAACCTTCAAATAAGCAACTGCATCCTCTGGGACGGCGGTGATGAGATAAGCAGCAACATTGAAACGACTACTATAACTTACAGCAATATCCGGGGCGGCTGGGAAGGCGAGGGAAATATCGACGAGGACCCGATGTTAGAGGCAGACGGTCTGCACCTGATGCCGTGCTCGCCCTGCATAGACACAGGTACGAATACTCCGCCCGGAGGCCTGCCGGCAAAGGATATCGATGGCGAAGATAGAATAAAGGACGGCAACTGTGATGACAAAGCGACCGTTGATATGGGAGCGGACGAATATTACATAGAGGATTGCAACGACCTGAAGCGTGCTCATTGTCCGCGGCCGGCAGACGGGGAAACTGTTACCCTGTATGTTGATGAAGCTCCAGAGTTTAAACTCCGGTGGCGTCCGGGACTTTTGGCGGCTGATGAGAACGGTCATGACGTATATTTCAGTATGGATTTTGACGAGGTCAATGAACGCGATGCGAATGCATATATGGGCCGACAGACGCCAACCGTTTATGAGGTCAATAATCTACATTTGAACCAGAAGTATTACTGGCGGATTGATGAAGTCAATGACCCATGCAAGTGGCCCGGTTCGGTATGGGACTTCAGGATGCCTAAGTATCTTGTTATAGACGACTTCGAGCGCTATGCCGACGCAAATGATTTCAACCAGAGCTGGAAAACGGGTATGCAACTAACTTGCAGTGCTGGCACGTATAAGGTAGCTGGGACTGCTCAGATTAATTACGGAACTATGCGATTCAGCTATGAGAACAACAGTTCTCTCACTACGTACTACCTGTTCTCCGAGGCGCAATACGACTGCAATGACGGGTCAGGCCTTTGTGACTGGACGCCCGATGCCCTCCTTGCCGATGACGTAAAGGCACTTTCGATACCATTTACGGGGTCGTTCATCAACGACGCAGACCCAACTCTCGACAGGATGTACGTGCTGGTCATAGACAACGTCGGCAGCTACAAAATGGTCCTTCATCCGGACCCTAATGCTCAGGTGAGACCATATGCTCAGGAATGGAACATCGCCCTGTCAGAGCTTGCATCATCGCCCAACAATGTAGACCTGAATAACGTCGACATACTGGGTATAGGTACCGGCGTAAGATGTAACTACTACACCACGGGCGGTGGTACCGGACTGGTCGTGTTCGACAATATCCGGCTGTATCCGAAGCGGTGCGTGCCGGAATACGGGCCGACTGCTGACTTCACAGGCGACTGTTATGTAGACATTAACGACCTCGACTACTTCACCAATGATTGGCTGATTAGCGACGCCAACCTTGTCTACCCGAATGCTGTTGCACCCAACAGCCCGGTGGTGTGGTTCAAGTTTGAGCTTCCCACCGGCGATTTAGACACCGCACACAATGAGATTCCAGGTGTCGGTATAGACGCCAACGGTACTGTCCTCAACAGGCAGGACTACACGTGGCTCGTTGACGGCGGACGTGACGGCAATGGATGTATTTTCTTCAATCAGGTTGACGAGTCAGCTGTAGAAGTATCGCCTAACACGCTGGATTTCTTAGCGACCAAGCCGGGAGTAACCTTCTCGCTGTGGTTAAATCTCGACATTGTGAACTGGGACGCCGAAGGCTGGCCAGGCCCGTTCGGTTTGCAGGGTGTAGGCAGTCCGTGGGGCGAGGGCGACGTTGTAGAAGTGAAGTGTCCAGCCCCAGACCCCCCGTCTACGTTGTGGATTATATGGTCCGAGGATGGAAATGATTTCTTGACAGGAACCGGCACAGAGGATTACGCCGATTATGGCGGGCGGTGGAACCATTATGCATTCACCTTTAATGGTGACACTAAAACCATCGAAATCTGGCACGATGGCCAAATCGCAGGCGACCCCCTCACCGATGGTAATATGCCGTCGCATCTGACGGTTCCGGAGGCGTTCTACATCGGGGCACGTCAACTGTACTGGGCTCATTGGGCAGGTGCTATCGATGACTTCGAGGTTTATGACTATACCTTGAGCGGCGATGAGATTGCGTGGATAGCCACCGATGGGACAGGACAGCGATACGTTCCGCTGGATTCACCTACGGACCTTGTACCAAGCGGCGCCAACAGAGTTAACTTCAGAGATTATTCAGTGCTTGTAGACCAGTGGTTAGACCCACCAGATTTGTGGCCGTAATAGTAGTTACAGCCAAGTTCGCAGGGCTTGCACCGTTCAATAAGCGGGGCAAGCCCTGCTTGTTTTTAAGCTGACTATCTTTGCAGCGGAAAGCCAAATACGGCCCACTGCCTCAGCACCTTCAAAAAATGATAGAATCAACGCAGAAAGGAACCGTGTTACCCGGTGATGCTCACTTTGTAATACAAACCTTTTTAATCAGCCAAACAACTGGTTCTGGTGTATTGGGGAAGAAGTTATCAAACGGCTGGATGTTATTAACGTCGGGCCGTTCATCCTTGTCATAACTCAGGCCCGGGCATCCGGAATCGTAATATAAACGCCCGTCTATATTGTACCAGGGATATTCGCGACAGCCTTTTGGCCTGCGAGGATATATCAAGCAGAGACCCTGTTTAAGAAGAGTACATTCGCAATCCTCGGATTTGACAAACATCGCCCCCTTTTCGGTCATAAGGCAATCATTGCCGATTGTCTCGGCTTCCCCTTCTGTCACTACGGGTGTTCCAATGGCCCTGCAGCACTTTGCACATTTGTCTTTCAGGCAGACCAGCCGAGTCGGTCCGGTCGGAGATTTGAAACGATACAAACCTTTTCGCCTTGCCTTGATGACGCTTTTTATAAGGACCCAGTTTACGTTCCTTGCTGCGATATTTTTCGCCTTATCGCAGCCGACGCCCAGCCCCAGCAATATCAGCGACACGGTTAAGCTGAAAACGGGAGCCAGAAAAACCATATCTGTATTATGCGTCAACCTTCCACAAACGGCTGCGGCCCAGCCCACTATAAATCCCCCCGAAACCGCCGCCGCCGCCCAGCCGGACAGGTTCCTGAGCCGCTTTCTCTCCCAGACAAGGGCTGCAAGCACAAGCGGACACAGGCCTAATTGCGCCCCATATATCGCAAAGACCAAATCCGCTATTGAAAAGCCGACGGCTGAAAGCGCCTGCACCAGGATAGTCGATACTATGGCCGCCAATAAGAGAATGGCTCTGGATATATTCATCTCTGTCCTGGAGACGGATTCATCCTGAATACGGCCCTTTCCGGGCCGTCTAAAGACATCCGCATATAACGTGTGTGAGACGGCTATCAACTGAGTCGAAGCGGTTGACAGCATCGCACCATACAGGCCGATGACGGTGACAAACAAAATCGCCGACGCAAACAGCCCCCTCGATGAGCTGATTACACCAACTAAAGCCACAAGAGGATTAACTCCCTCTGAAGGCGTAACTATCATAAAAACAAAACACGCCAGCAAGGCCAGGATTCCCCACGTAAGCGCCGCACTAAATGCGCTTCTGCCTAATCCTGCGGTTACCGTCCGGCCCTTCTCGCAACCGGCTATACGCTGCCAGACGCTCATATCCGAAATGAACGTGGGGACATTGATTACAAAAATACCGACCAGGAAAGACAGCACCTCCCTTGAATATGATAAATCCAGAACCCCCGGCGGCATTCGCTTCAGGCCCTCGCCCAGGCCGCCGTGTGTAACAATATAATATATGTAAAACGCGGGCAGGCACAAAAGCAACAGCCAGATGGAAATCATCTGAACCCTGTCGGTTACAATTACCGCTCGAAACCCCCCTACCGCCGTATAAAGAAAAGAAGCCACGCACAGCACGACAACTACAAGCCACGCCGGAACTGCGGGAATCAGGCCGGCAAAGAACTTTGAGCCGACCATCAATTCAACGGCAAAGGCACCCAAAAAACCAAGACTGGTGCAGACCGCCCCCACGCGCAAAAGCACCGGCGAATTAAATTCCCTCCCCAAAAACTCGTGAAGCGTCGGCCTATGGTCGTACGCCAGCATACGCTCCCATATTCGCCCGGCAAAAAGTCGAACCAAAAACAATCCCGCAACGGTCGTCACCACGGTCCACAACAGCCACAGGCCCAGATACCGTGAAAGCTCAAAAAAGGCCATTATTACGGTAGCCAGTGAGACGGTGGTTGCAACGGTGCTCGTGCTGAATTCCGCCGAACTTTTGATTCTGGCCTGCCTGCCGCTGGCCAGTGGCAGCAGGTCGGCGACGCCCTTTGTCCTGCGCCCCACAACAAAACCAATGCCTACATAAACGACCAGCGCCAGCAGTATTGCGGTTATAATCGTGAAGCTCATACTTGCACGCCTTTTCGGCTTATCTTCAATTCAACGTTGACTCTGTCTTTCAATCCTGCGGGAACACGGGGGTATCGGCCTTTGGCGACCTCAGCCAGCACACGCAGCTCCAGGCCGGGGTACAATTCCACATTCCAGCCGCTCTCGGAAAGCACGCTGAAGACGGCCACCTCCTCCAGAATATACTCGCACGAAAGCCGTATCGCCTCCTCCACATCAACCGCAAGATGTTGATTATGCTTTTGCTGTCTCCTGACAAAAGACAATGCGTCATATTCCACGGATGCCTTGAATTCCTCATCCGTTTTAAAAATCTCATCTAAAACTTTTTTGGCTCTTTCATACTCTTCGCTCTGTAAATGCTCTTTCCAGCGAGTCAGTCGGATTCTTTTTGCTGGGAGTTTGCTGAAAAGCTCTTTTGTCTTTGATATGAATAAATCACCACTTCTGATTGCACGCTCGCCAGCAAGCTCATCGTCGCAGCCGGCAACAATGCGCTCGTTAAAACGAGACAGGTAATCACCGACTATTACCAGGCACTGCTCGAAATTTCCGCCGGCCCACGTTAACAACGCCTTCAGCGAATCTCCATCGAACAGGGGATTCTCAATGCTTATGCCGAGATAGCACTTTTTCCGTGAAAAAAGTTCCGACGTGGAAATCCGGGGCAGGATTTTCACTATTGCTATTTCCGGCAAAGCTTCTTCAAATCGCAAGCCCGATGTCACTGCATAATTTCCTTATCTTGAAAAGCTTTTCGGAAGTCTCATCGTAACCCAGACTCGTGCCGTAAAGGTTGGCCCCGGTTGAGCCAACGGTTGCATTATCGATAAAACCAACGACATAGCCATTGAGCATAATATACGCCCAGAGATTGTTCATTGGAAAATTTCTGTAAAGCAAAATCTGGTCAATATCGTCCGCCTTGTCACAGCCCGGCTCAATTACGAGCTTTTCATTAAGCACCTTATCAAACGTATGCAACTGTCGTTCATATTTCAGGTGCTCAGCTTCAAACTTATTTCTCAGATTTTCAGCCACTTTCCTCTGGACTAAATTTCCCCTTTTCGAGTCGCCGTCACGATAAATTATAATTATCTTCTGAAATTCCTCTTCCCAGAGATAACCGTAATCGAATATACCGACGTCAATAACAACCTCGGGCCTGCGAACAATACCTATTAAATGCGAGATTTTATTTTGATGAAGCGATTCCCATCTTGCCAGCTCGCCCGCGGTAACCCGTGGCGTGATATTTTTAAGATTATCGAGCAACTGCAAAACGGCGTCGAGATAAAACGGTGCGACTCCCTGAAGGATATTTCCTATCTTGCCATACAGCCGACCCGACAAAGGATGTTCGTAAGTCGGGCTCATAAAGTTATCGATTTCAGCGGCGCTGAATGGTAACGGCTCCGTTGTCAAAAACCTAGCGATTTCGTCTCTAAGTCCGCCTTTAATAATCGCCTCCGCAGAATCACGTGCATCACCCTTCGTTACTACCTTCCACAGCGAATCGAGCTTTTTTAAAACCTTTTTCAAAGAAGGCGTCGCTTCCATAAGTAAATTCGCAGTCGTGCGCATATCCCTGACCGTTTTCCGATTGGCGTCCAGCAATTGTATGGAAACCAGCACCTCACATAATGGAATAAATTCTATCGTTCCAAATGTCTGAACAATGCGTAGCGCCTTTGATGGCTGCATTATGGCAGAGCCGGATTCAATCATTCTGTAATGCGGGGCCGCCAGACCAAGCTGTGTTGCAATCTGCGACGAAGAAATCCCGCCCATCTTGTCCCGCATCTGCTGCAGAACAAGACCCAACGCCTTAGCTAAGGGATTTTTGATTTTTTTAGCCATTTCCTTTACTGTCGAACGTTCTTTAATCTTCGCAATTTTGTCTCTTCAATGCCTAAGTTTTCGTCAAAATTATACGTTCTGTTGCAAAATATAACAAGCAAAGGTGTAAATATTTTCTAACGCCCGACAATAATATGAATCATAAGTCTTTATTATATAAGATGATATGACGTTTTACAGGAAAAGCAATAAATATCTTACATAAATGAAAATAATACTTTACACCGAGCGTATATACTAATAGAGTTAAAAGTGAATAAGTGAACCATAAGAAAACAATGTTTCACGGCATAAAGGATTGGTTAAAAACTCACAAGAAAATGAAAGGAGGTGCGATATGTTAACTCTTGAATCATCCAAAACGTTCAAAGTTCTGATTATCGCATCAGCTTTGCTTATTGCCTTTTTGGTCCAGACCGGCCTGGCAAAGCCCCAGCGGAACAGTAGCAAACAACAGAAACAAACTTCACAACGTAAACAAGCCAACAAGGCGCCTGCAAAAACAAAAGCACCTAAAATTTCTAATCGGTCGCAAACCCCTGCCCGAGAAAGCACCAGAGATAATTCGTCCCGCCAGAGGCCTTCAACGGGTCCGCAGATACTGACAAAACCTAATATAATACAAAGACAAACAGTATCGACAGGCCTGCGTAAAACTGATATCCCAAATCTTCAGGTTCGTGCGAAACCCTCGCCCAATGTGCAGATAGCTTCTCCGCCTCGTCAATCCGGCGTCCCGCAGCCTTCCCGCGAACGGGGACAAAATAACATCGCTCAGCGAATTACAACTGCGCCGGACAGGTTGGAACTCAACCGACCTACGCCTTTGAAACCGGACTCAGCGCCTCAGATAATAAAACCACAAATAAATATAATCTCAAAACCCAGACTGGACATTGGCTCTGAGATTAGCACACGCATAGGCCGGCAGCTAAACTTAAGAGCTGAATCTAAGCCGCTTTTCCGTAAAAAACCCCAACAGGAATCGACCGGCCGAATCGTTACAAGGAACGAATCACAACAGTCCATTTCAAAGCCAATACGACAAACACAGCGTGATACCCAGACAAACTCTAACTCAGGCAGGGCCAACCGAATCGCTGTGCCCCGCGCAAAACCGGCACCTGCAGAGCGAATCGCAATACCGCGCAAAAAGCCGACACCTGCTGAGCGAATCACAATACCGCGCGAAAAACCGGCATCCCCAGCGCATGAGCAGACAGACGTTCCAGGTCACGCAGAGCAATCCGGCAGAGGCAATGGAAGAACCGACAGAAACCGCTCAGATGGCATTTCCAAACCTAACAGAAATGTAAATATCCATCGCACCAACTTCGTCAGAAGTCACCGAAGAACCCATGAAATTGGTAAAGGCAACCACGACTTCAGACGATTCAGACCAGCAGCCACAAGGAAAATCATTTACGAAGACCGCACTAGAAGAAGGGACAGGCAATTTCATCATGACTTTGTTTTCAGAGACTTGCATCGCCGTATAAGTCACCGAATCATCTGGCCAAGATATAGTTTCCGGGTTTTTTACAGATGGGGACATCACTACAGCTTCCACTATGCATATCCGTTCTATCAGCACAGATATGTTTTCGTTAGTTTAGGCGGTTTCTGGCCGGATTACACCTGCCTTCGCTATTACTGGTATCCGGCCCATTCATTCTGGTGGTACGGCTACTATCCGGTTGCACAGCAGGTCCAGGGTGACACGTACAACTATTACACATATAACTATTACGGCCAGCAAGCTGCAGCAGGCGTCGATTACGGCACCGGCATCAGTCCCGTGGACTCCAACACCTTCGCAGACGTCCGCGAGAAGCTCAGCCGTCAGCAGCAAGACCCGGACACTCAGACGCCGGCCGACGCATTATTTGACGAAGGCATCAAGGCATTTGAACAGGGCCTCTACACCGAGGCCGCTGGGAAATTCGCCGCAGCGATGGAGCTTGCACCGGACGATGTGATTTTGCCCTTCTCCTATGCACAGGCACTTTTTGCAGACGCCAGATACACTCAGGCCGCAGAGGCCCTTCGACAGGCCCTTCAAAACTCGTCGCCTGACAAGCCGGGCGTTTATTATCCCAGAGGCCTGTATCTCGATGAAAACACGCTGGACGAACAAATTGACCGGCTGGCTGAACAGACTGAGAACCGACCCTACGACAGTGACCTGCAGTTGCTGCTCGGCTATCAGTTGCTCGGTATTGGCGAAACCGAAAAGTCAATTGAGCCGTTAAAAAAGGCCAAAGAAGACTACAAAAATTTCGGTGCTGCAGCCACTTTGCTTGAACTCGCCGAGCAGATTGCTTCCGGCGAAAGTGAGTAATTTAAGGTGGTAAAAACGAATTACGAAAAATAAGTTTAGGAGGCACAAAAATGTTGAAACAGAAGATAAGAATTATGTTGGCACTGGCAATTTGCTCCTGGCTTGTATTTGTAAGCGGGTGCGAAAGCAGTGCACAGACCGGCTCGGCCATCGGCGCCCTGGCGGGCGCAGGGATTGGCCAGCTTGCAGGGCAAAGCACAGAGTCAACCTTGATTGGTGCAGCGGTTGGCGGGGGTGTCGGCTACATGCTCGGCAATGAAAGCGACAAGCAACAGACCCAGTCAAGAATGTATGCAATGCAGAACGACATTAACTCGCAGCTCGTAAACGTCACCAATAGTAACGGCTCAATAGTCCAGGTCAGACTCAGAAAACAGGGCGTCGGCTGGCTCGGACCGAGGGGTGAGTATTACCCAATAACGCCGACATCCGAACAGTTGCGACCAGTGTATGGCTTTTAGCAGCAGATTTGCCCTACTGTGCATAAAAGTGAAAAAGGCCGGTGTGCAATTTGTGCACCGGCCACACTTTTAATAATCGAAGTCAAAGCAACTCGAAACTTCAGCCTTCTTTCGGATCGACCGCCCGATACCAGGACTCGTAAATCTTTGTCAATGAGTATCTAATCCTTTAACTTGCTTTGCCACTTACGCTCACACAGGATAATCCAAGTACATAAGTCTAAAATATATAAGTGGTTAGATTGTAAATCAAATGGGCAATAATTTTAGTAGGAAATAGAAAAATCGTGTTTTCAGGCAACAATCTCTTGACTTTGTTCTCTAATCTACTAAAATTTTCCTATAAGCTATTACAATGTGCTTATAGGAGGTTTGGTGAAAAAAGTAACCCATCGATACTGGTGCCTTTGGGGACATTGGTTCTCTACGCTTTGCAATACTTGTCATTATATCAACCAACCTCCTAAATCTAATAAATTTGTGCAAAAAAACCAAAGCAGTTGCACGCTTTGGTTTTTTATTTAATCACGGATGAAAACACGGGTAGGCGGATGATAAATACGAGTAGGTCGTAAGATACTCATTTTATTCATATCCACACGCCCTAATACAAGGATGTATGCGGTGGTCTTGTGCGTTGGATACGGCCGGCAAGACAGAGAGAATATATATATCTGTAAACTTATGGAGTATAAAGCAATGAAAACCCCGCCAACAATCGCAGAAAAAAGGAAAGCGATCTGCTTGCTTTCCGTGTTCAGTTTATCGATATCGATTACGGTTACCATTTTAGCGGCCGACTGTCCTGTAGGTGATTTGAACAGAGACTGCAATGTAAACTTACTTGATTTCGGCATGATGGCAGAGAACTGGCTCCAGGAGGAACCTAACCTGCCGCTCGGCACGGTCGTAATTAATGAAGTGATGGCCCACTCCCATGCCGACTCGAACGACTGGATAGAACTGTATAATACTACAGGTGTAACTCTCGACATCAGTGGCTGGTATCTGAGCGACAGTGATTCTCCCTTGACGAAATACCCGATTCCCAACGGGACTACCATCCCTCCATACGGATATATAGTATTCTATGAGAATCCACACTTTCGAGTGAATCACGGTAATAATACGCCATTTGCGTTGAGCGAAAACGGCGAAACAGTATATCTATCCTTTCCTGACATCACCTCCGACCCGAAACACATATCTGACGACAGGAAATTTGGGGCTTCGGAAGAAGGGGTTTCTTTTGGTCGTTACACTACAAGCACCGGTGACGTCAAATTTGTGGCAATGGACTCGAATACGCCGGGCCAATCCAACTCCTACCCAAAAGTCGGACCAATTGTTATCAGCGAAGTTATGTACGACCCCAATGCTGGTTCGAATGCCGAATACGTCGAACTGTATAATATTGAGTATTATTCGGTGAATCTGTATGTATACGACCCTTGCGTTCCTGGTGATGTTAACTGGGCATTCACAGAAGGGCCGGAGTTTGAGTTCCCATATCACGCTTCGATACCCGCCAATGGGTATTTAATTGTGGCAAGGGATCCGACGAAATTTGATGAAGCCTTTGGGGATATACTGGCACAGGATGTTAATGTTTTCGGTCCGTTCGAGGATGGCACAAAACTCAGCAACGACGGCGAAAATGTGGAAATTTCGATGCCCGGTGATTTGGAAGACCCTAACGATCCGGATGGCCCGCACGCTTATATCCGTATCGACAACGTCAGATACAGTGATGGCAGTCAGCATAAAGATTTCCCAGGTCTGGACCCCTGGTCGAAAGGCCCCGATGAAGGTGAGGATGAATCGCTGCAGCGAAAGTATATGAATCTTTACGGCGATGACGTAAACAACTGGGAAGCAGATGACGCAACCCCAGGCGACTAAAGTCCCGAATGAAAATAAGCCCTTCGGTAATCGAACAGAAGAGAAATTTCTTATTCACATAAAACTAAACGGGTGTAGCTACGATGGAAGAAAAACTAACAGTAGAAAAAATAAAAGTCGTGTCTGGTTTACTCTGTCTGCTCATTCTGGCGATGCCATTCGCATCGGCTACCGCAGACGTCGTTATTACCGAGATTATGTATCATTCAATCTCGGATATCGACGAAGATGATTTCCTCGAACTCTACAATACCGATAGCGTTGCGATAAATCTTGAAAGCTGGCAAATCAATGGTATTGGCTTAACCTTTGGCACCGGGGCGTCTATCGGACCTAATGCATACCTGGTTCTGGCAAAAGACGCAAACCAGTGCCAGGCAACCTACGGTTTTTCGGCAGATTATGTTTACGACGGCAACCTCAGAAACTCGGGTGAATTATTGCAAGTACTCGATGCCAACAGCATCGTCATCGACGAGGTGGACTATAGCGATTTGCCCCCATGGCCTGTGACCCCTGATGGCGAGGGACCCTCGCTGGAACGGATTGACCCGACGCTGAATGGCAACACACCGCGTAACTGGCGAGCATCAATTGCCGCCGAGGGGCATACTGCCGGCGCTATCAACAGTGTCAACGCAGTCGGTCTTCCTCCATGGATTAGCAATGTTCAGCATGGTACGGCTGAGCCGGAGACATCGATTACGGTGACCGCTTTTATCGAGGATGCGACAACAGTAGATTTGGAGTACATTATCGACTTCGGCACGCCTGTCATAATTTCTATGCTTGACGATGGACTAAGCGGTGATGGCGACGCTGATGACGGTGTTTATGGCGCGATAATACCGGCCCAGTCCCTTAACACTTTGATTCGATATCGGATAGATGCTACAGGGACTACAGGGACAATGGGCTTTCCTCGCGATGATGATACGGTTAATTACACCGGAACTGTTACCGAGGATGACTCCTCAATTATAACAGGCCTTCCTGTCTTACACTGGTTTATAGACCCTACTGATTACAGCAATGCAATAGCTCATTATAATACGAACGAAACCGAACCGGCGCTTGTGTATTACGACGGAGTACTTTACGACGGAGTAAGGATACGTGTGCGAGGGGGTTCGAGCCGCACCTGGCCCAAGAAGAACTGGAAGTTTTATTTTTCCCAGGGACATGATTTCTACGCACCCGGACTGATTGATTTACCCGTGGACCAGTTCAATACGCAGGCCTCCTACGCGGATAAAACTTATATGCGCGAATACCTGTCGTATCAGATGTTTGATGATTTTGGCTCTCCTACAAGCAAGTTCTTTCACGTGCGTCTGTACCAAAATGGACAATTTTTCGGGCTATACGGTTTTTTTGAGCATCCTGATGATGACTACTTTGAGCGGCATAACCTTGATGTAGAAGAGGGAGCTCTGTATGAGGGTATGTCCGGAGACCAGTCCGACTGTCGTTATTTTCCACTCACCGAACTTCCAGACTATTACGAGAAACACAGACCGCACGATAATGACTTCAACGACCTAAATGATTTATTATATGGCATTAACTACCTTACGGGTCAGGACAAAAGAGACTTCATATTTGACAATCTTGACCTTCCCCGCATATTAAACTATTGGTCGGTAATCGTTGCCATACACGATAACGACGCTATCGCCAAGAACTACTATTTGTACCGCGATACATCCGGTACCCAGCGCTGGTACATATTACCATGGGACAAGGACCTGACGTGGGGCCGTAACTATCAGGGGACGGTCCTGAACGATGATATATGGGCCGACGTGGACAGTATTTCTGGGCGAACAAATGTCTCGCCCAGCCACCCGTTATATGGAAATCAGGAACACCAGAAATATGATTACCTGTGGAATCGTCTAATAGACGTACTGTTTGACGAATCCGATATCCGCGAGATGTATTTCCGCCGATTGCGCACCGTGATAGATGAGGGGCTTCAGGCCCCTGGCACGCCGTATGAACAGCGCAAACTCGAAAAAGCTATCGACGAGCTCACCAATTTGCTGGATACCGAGGCGGCAATGAGCTTTGACGTATGGGGGACATACGGTCAGGCCCAGACGATTGAACAGGCGGCGCAGATATTGAAGGATGAGTATCTGGACGTGCGGCGCACTCACTTATTCGTCACACATCGCGTTGCCGGTGAAATCCCGGAGGCACAAACTGAGCAGCTCCCGGTTATTATCAACGAAATTATGTATCACCCAGCGGACGTTAATGATGATGAATTCATTGAACTTTACAACCCTTCATCAACCGAGTCTGTAGATATGTCCGGCTGGTATCTTAACGGAGTTAGCCTTTATTTCCCTCCAGGTACGGTTTTACTGCCCCAAAGTTACCTGGTCGTGGTTGAAAATGACGTGCAATTCCGCACAACCTACGGCAGCGGCATTTTTGTGGCGGCAGAATACGGGGGTAAGCTGGACAACGGTGGAGAGAATCTTGTCCTTATCAACCGGGAAGGTAACGTTATAGATGAAGTTCGTTACGATGACAATTTGCCCTGGTATCCTTCAACGGATGGCGGCGGGCCATCGCTGGAGCTTATCGATATTTCTCAAAACAACAACCACGCCATGAACTGGGCAGCTAGCGCCTCATCAGGCGGCACGCCGGGTGCTATAAATAGTATGGTCGGGACGACTCCGCCTGTGACCGACCTATGGATTAACGAAGTGTTACTGTTCAACTACACCACTAACTTCGACGAACAAGGTGAGTATGAATCGTGGGTAGAAATCTACAACGCCTCACCTAATTCGATTGACCTGGGGGGAATGTATCTTACCGACGACCATAATAATCCAGCCAAATGGGAGATACCAGCCAGTACGGTGCTCAATACCGGTGAATGGGTGATTTTCTGGGCCGATTCCGAGCCTAATGACGGCCCTATGCACACAAACTTCTCGTTAAACCCCGCTGGCGGGTCCGTGGGCCTCTATACAAGCAGCGGTGGTAATATTGACTACTTAAATTACGATCCCATCCCAGCAGATATCTCTTATGGAAGATATCCCGATGGAACTAAAACGCGCCGTGAGTTCACTACACCAACTCCGGCAGCGGAAAACTACGTTGAACCCGTACCTGTAATTCTGAACGAATACAACGCTGTTTCCGGCTCGAAATACCTCAAAGATAACGGAACAGACACCTTCTGGGGCAGGATTCAGGGCAACGGAGGTGACTGGTTTGAATTAGTAGTCACACAAGACCACTTCGATATGCGCAATTGGCGGCTAAGGATCAGTGATGACACTGGTGGGTCAGGCCAAAGTATCATAACACTGTTCCTGACTGGCAACGAAATATGGTCAGACCTGCGGTCAGGCACCATCATCACTGTTTCAGAAGACCTGCCGGACGATGTCAGCAATTACGACCCACCAAACGGCAAGTGGTGGATAAATGTACAGGCCAATGACAGCGGCAGTGGCACGTATATCACAGCTTCGGATTTCAAAGTTTCAAATGATAATTGGCAATTGACAATTCGCGATAATAGCGGAACCGATGTCTTTGGACCGGCTGGCGAGGGAATCAAACCGGCATCTGGAATCGGCAGCGATGAAGTATTTGCCCTTGAAGACGATCCGAGTCCTTTCATTACTGAGCGGTCCAGTTACGAGGATAATACATTTAGCACTTTTGGGTCAGCAAATATATACGCCGATGGAGAAGCAGAACAGGAGTTCAGTGAACTACGATACGTCCCTGACAGCGGCACACCTGCACCAGACCCGACGACGTGGAAAATTGTACCTACAACGACCGGAAGCTCTTCAATTACCATGATAGCAACGACTGCTTACGACCCGCTTGGGGTCGAGTACTATTTTAACAACATTACTGATCCTAGTCATGACAGTGGCTGGCAGAGCTATCCCTACTATAAGGATAAATACCTTCAGCCCGGCACGTTATATAGTTATAGTGTAAAAGCACGTGATAAGAGCCCTTCTCAGAATGAGACAGTTTGGTCGAATGTCGCATCAGCTACTACCGACGCAAAGGTCGAAATCCTTGACTTTTGGGTGAGCGGCCTCAGTCATACCGAAGCAACTGGTTTTGACCGAGCTTTGATTTTGATAGCTCATACCGAACACAGTACCACCATATCGCTGAACAGTGTTACATACGGTGGTCAGACAATGACCAAAATCGGTGAGATGTCAAATGGCGGTACGGGCTACCAGGCCTACGTTGCAGCATTTATACTTGACGATGCTGGCATTGTCGCTGCCACAAGTAATACTTTTTCACCAACCTGGTCCACCACGCCCTCCAGAACGCCCGAATTTGTTAGCGTCTTCCTCGGGAACGTAAATCAATCGAACCTGACTGGAGACACCGGCAGTGGAACGACCACTACGTCCGCAACAGTGGCGACCAGCACTACTCTTAGCACAGATGACGGGGATATGTTGATTTATGGAGTTACAGCCGGTGATAACACTGGTGACTATACGCCTAATAACAGCTTCATCGAAGCTTATGAAATCGCGCCAGAATCTGCTGATGCCGCTGGCGGATACAAGTCAGCTACTGGCTCCAATGAAACCCCAAGCGTTACACGCAGCACCACACCGAGCCGTCAAAGTATCTTTGGATTTGTAGTCCAAGTTGGTAAAACTCCAATCCCGAAACGGACACTTACCACTTCGTCAGGCGATGGCGGTGATGTGACTACACCCGGCGAAGGCAGCTTCGATTACGACCATGATACGGTGGTCGATATAGTTGCCGGTGCCGATTTGAATTATCACTTCGTGAACTGGACGGGCACCGCGGTAGATAACGGCAAGGTAGCTGATGC
>Ga0315545_1001890_pt1 | contig 19744 bp, 16 predicted proteins | sample SalMarSW160210MG_FD_203096 | JGI IMG/M metagenome (GOLD analysis project Ga0315545, IMG submission 203096) | Salt marsh sediment microbial communities from the Plum Island Ecosystem LTER, Massachusetts, United States - Salt Marsh Sediment SW1602-10 ...
AAGTAAATGCACTGGTTGCACAAGATCCGACACGTATGGGATATCAAAGCGTAAAAAGCATGGTCGATTATCTTCGTGGAAAGAAAGTTCCGGCTAATGTAGATATCGATGTGCAGATTGTTACGCGGGAGAATCTAAATAATCCGGAAATTCAAAAGCTGCTAGCAATGCCAAGCTCGTCTGAATAAGTGAATTTGTAACAACTTTATAGAAGTATTACAAAAGGATAAACATAAAAAATCTTATTAGCCTTCTGTAAAAAATAGGGATTCTGATATCGGATGGAAAGTAGAAGAATATCGTTCAGAACTTAACGATAGCAATATTTTTTCTGTTCTTTCTATTGCTTTGTATGATATAAATAAAGGTGTGGTAGGTGCTGTATCTCAATTCGTGCATCTCATTGTCAGCGGGAATGTGACATTGCGTAACATAGCTGCGAAATTGCTAAATAAGTTAGAGAAATATTCTTTGCGTGTATAAGTTTCATAAATTGAGCGATGCCAATAAAGATATCCGGCAATTGTATAAATACTTTTGGAGATGTTAAAAATAGAATCCACCTCTCCTCGCTTTTTGAGGATCCCTGCCTTGATAGAGGATAATTCAGCTTGAAAGTGTTGTTGATTCATATAAAAATTCCAGTCAATAAAATCATAAGTTAATTTAAATGATTGAGAGAGTTTACCGGAATCCCCTTTTGCATCAGATAACGAATTATCAGAATATGTTAAAATTAGTAAAACCATTATTACTACTAATTTCTCATCAGGAAGAGTAATCAATGAAAAGAATACCAACACTGTTCGTATATATGTTGATTGTTACTGTTACGTCAACTGCTCAATTTACTCGACAACAATTGGACAGCTTAAATACTCTGACGAATGAAGATTATCGATTAATGTTGAAACAACTGCATATTGATTCGTTACGGCCAGGACCTTCCGGAAATCCTAAAGCACAAAATGCCGCCAATACCGACGAATCAAAAGCTACAACATATACGTGTCTTCCAGACCCGTTAATTTTAAATAACGGCGATAAAGTAGTTGATCCTGAAACATGGTGGAAAAAGCGACGCCCGGAAATAATCGAATTATTCGATAGAGAAATCTACGGGAGAATTCCTCAACAAATACCAGGAATCTCGTGGGAGATTTTGAGCACAACAAATGATACAGTAAATGATATTCCCGTTGTAGTAAAAAAATTATCCGGCCATGTGGATAACTCTTCTTATCCCTCCATTAATGTTGCAATACAATTAACTCTCACTGTGCCGGAAAAAGCTACACTGCCGGTTCCAGTTGTTATGGAATTTGGATTTGTGTTTCCTCCAGGATTTAAATTTCCACAATCCCCGGCAGGAATGCCCAAGGAACCGAACTGGCAGCAACTGGTGCTTTCAAAAGGTTGGGGGTATGCGATTATTGTCCCTGCAAGTTATCAGGCAGATTGGGGAGCGGGATTAACAAGCGGGATTATCGGTTTAATGAATAAAGGACAACACAGAAAGCCCGATGATTGGGGTGTATTAAAAGCATGGGCATGGGGTGCAAGTCGTGCATTAGATTACTTTGAAACAGACAAATCGGTTAATGCAAAACAAGTCATAATCGAAGGCCTATCGAGATACGGTAAAGCAGCCATAGTGACGATGGCATATGATTCGCGATTTGCTATAGCATTTGTAGGATCTTCCGGAGCTGGAGGTACAAAAATTCTGCGCCGTTTATTTGGAGAACAAGTTGAAAATCTCGCATCGTCGGGAGAGTACCATTGGTTTGCAGGTAACTTTTTAAAATACGCGGGTCCATTAACAAAAAACGATTTACCTGTCGATGCGCATGAACTTGTAGCACTATGTGCTCCTCGTTCAGTTTTTATAAGTTCTGGTTCTTTTGAAGTCGAAGGTGGATGGGTAGATGCAAAAGGGATGTTCCTGGGCGGCGCCTATGCCGGCCCGGTCTATGAACTTCTTGGAAAGAAAGGATTAGGAATATATGATTTTCCATCCATCGAGACAGCTTTGGTAGAAGGTGAAATAGCTTTTCGACAGCATAAAGGTGGACATACAACGGGACCCAATTGGCCAACTTTTTTAAGGTTTGCCGGTAAATATATTAAATAGGCATTAACAATAGAGGCATCTGAAAAACGCTTTTAATCTGTCATTGCAAACGAAGCCTCGAAGAGGCGTGTGAAGCCCCAAAGGGATCGAAACCGTGTAAAAACTCGGGAACATTTTAATAATTTGTACGTTTAACAATTGAAACAAGAATCAATTAATATATTGAGTATTATTTATGGACCATATCAATGGTTTTGCACGTGAGCAAATAACATTGTTTCCGGAATCAGTCGAGGATTATATTACAGCGGAGAATCCCGTTCGATTTCTCGATGCATTTGTAGATCAATTGGATATAACAAAACTGGGCTTCTGTCATTCGGAAATAAAAGAAACAGGACGCCCACCATATAATCCTAAAGATTTACTCAAATTGTATCTCTATGGATATCTGAACCGCATTCGAAGCAGTCGCTTACTGGAACGAGAGACACAGCGCAATATCGAGATATTTTGGCTGTTTAAACGACTTCAACCTGATCACAAAACCATCAGTGATTTCCGTCGGAACAATGCACAAGCTTTACGTGAAGTTTTCAAACATTTTGTGCTTCTGTGCAAATCGCTGGAACCCTTTGGTGCTGAACTCCTTGCAATCGACAGCACTAAATTCAAGGCATCTAACGCCCGCGACCGAATCAAAGACAAAGAACAAGTAGACAAAAGTATCGCTCGTGTCAATGAATCTATCAACCAATATCTGACGCAGTTGAACGAGAACGATGCCAGCGATGAGTACACCGCTTCTGCGTCATATCCCGTGAAAAAAGAAAAATTACAAAGAAAAATTGCATCTCTTACACGGCAAAAAGAACAACTCGAACAAGCTCAAGCAGAACTTGATCGGAATGGACAGAAGTATGTTTCGCTGACCGATCCTGACTGCCGTTTGATGAAGAACGAACGCCGGATCGAACCCGCGTATACCGTACAAACAGCAGTTGATGCCAAACATTCTCTGATTGTAGACTACGAACTTACACAAGACGCTGCCGACAATAATCATCTGTTTTCACTTGCCACTGCTGTAAAAGAAATACTCGGCACAGAGACTCTACAAGTATGTGCTGATGCTGGCTATTACGACACGGTTGATCTTAAAACTTGTGAAGATCAGAAAATCACAACCCATGTTCCTATACCAAAACCAAAGATTTCGAAAAAGACTAAGACACCAACACCGGAATACTATGCTGACAAGTTTGTATATGACGAAGCGTCTGATACTTATCATTGTCCGCAAGGCGGCACAATGCGTCGCTTTAGTACTAGATGCGACAAAAGAGACAATCGGTTAATTTATATCTATCGCTCTGGGGCCTGTCAACAGTGTAATGTACTTAATCAATGCACTACATCACCACGCGGTCGGCATATTTATCGTTGGGAGCACGAAACAGTGTTCGACCGACTCAAACAACGTTTAGTGAATAATCCCGATATTATTAAGCAGCGTAAAGCAATCATCGAACATATTTTCAGCACTATCAAAAAGATTTGGGGATATAATACCTTGCTGCTCAGGCAATTTTCAAACGTTGCTAGTGAAATTGCTTTGATGAATCTAATATACAATATGGTGAAACGATAACATTGAAAAATCTTGCTGTCAGCACCATGTCGGTAAATTGGAAAGACTTTCTTAGACCAGTCTCGATTAATAATCAGTTGGCAAAAAGTGCAGCTTCTCATTAAAGTGATAGATAAGGGCAATGTACGAATCGCACTTCAATCGGAAATTGGAGGACATTTTGTTTCGGTCACGGGAAATGGTGGAATGAGCGAAGTACATATCGAAAAGAATGATAAGGGAGATGCTTCAACATTCCAATGGCAGGAAATGATGCACGGTGATTTAATGCTGATGTCACTGAAAACACATCGCTATCTTTTTGTCGATCCTTTTGCCGGTAGTCTCTGCTCTGTGGATTCTCCAGGCACAAGGCCGGACAGAAAGGATGGATCCTGTTTTGTGTGGACTAAACCAGACAATTGAATTAATGCGAGCATTATACATATACAAGAGGAATGGAAATTGATGTGACTTGGAGAATGTCTCATTGACTGGTGATCAATAGATAATTACATTAAAATTAAAACACGAATTGAATTTTGAATACTGCCATATTGGAGCTGAAATATTATTTAGAGGTATATTTTCCGCATCATAGATATGAAAAGAATAATCTTACTGGTTGAAACTTCACGTGAATTTGGAAGGCAATTAATAATTGGTGTCGCCCGTTATTCCAGGCTCAATGATCCGTGGTCTTTCTATAAAGAACCGATCGGTTTATTGTCTTCTATACCCAATTTAACCAGTTGGAAACCGGATGGAATTATTATGCGTGATTCCTTGATAACGAAAGAACTGCTGAAATTGAAAATACCGACAGTACTTGCTATACACAGTTCATCGTTTCCAAAATACTTGTCTGTAATAAAAACAGATTCCCTTTCCATTGCAAAAATGGCGAGCGAACATCTTATTGAAAAGGGATTTAAGTATTTTGGCTTCTGCGGTTTCGATAATTACGATTGGTCGAACGAACGAAAGCAATTTTTTTGCCATTTCAACAGTGAAGCCGGTTACAAAACCCATGTATATATTCAGCCTAAAAAAAATAATACGCAAGATTGGGAAAAAGAACAACGGCATGTAAGTGAATGGTTAAGAAAATTACCAAAACCTGTAGGGATTTTTGCTTGCAATGACGACCGGGGACAGCATATTCTGGAAGTCTGCAAACTCACTGATTTTAAGGTACCGGACGATGTTGCAGTGATAGGTGTTGATAACGATCCGATGATTTGTGATATCGGGGATCCGCCGCTTACCAGCATTGCATTAAATGTCGAATTTGCCGGCTATAAAGCCGCTGAACTATTGGATAAATTAATCAACAACAAAAAAATGAGCGGGCAGCAAATAATAGTTACTCCAACCCATATAGTCCAACGACAATCGTCGGATATTCTTGCGACAAAAGATAACGAAGTTGCTTCGGCAATTTGTTTTATAAGAGAAAATGCAAAAAATAAAATCCTCGTCAAGGATGTAGTAAAAACAACCGGCATTAGCAGACGTACACTGGAACAACGATTCAGGAAGACAATTCACAGATCTATCTATGGTGAAATTCGAAAGGTACGTGTTGAATGGATTTCAAAATTATTGATGGAAACAGATTTATCTATATCTCAAATAACATCACTTTTTAATTTTACGGATGTTGAACACATCTCCCGCTATTTTAAAAAGGAAAAAGGAATAGGATTATATCAATACCGGAAGCTTCACCAACCTCATTAACATTTACTCTATGCGCAATTGGGCTAATTTATAGTAAAAAGTGGCTTTTATTCGTCCCGCAGTATCTCTATTATTAATAATAAGAATTTATTATGGGTCTTGTCTATGAAATTTTATTAATTTCCTTGTAAGGCCTTATGAAATATTGCAAGTTAAGCGATTATCAAATAAAAAAGCTTTTATACATTTTTTCATTAGAATTAACTTCTGTGCAAACATCTCGTCAATTGAAATTGAATCGTCATACGGTTGATCGATATTATAAGATTTTTCGAGAGAATATCGCTGCCTACGAAGAAGAAAATCTGCGACAACTCTCAGGCAATATCGAAATCGACGAATCATATTTTGGTTCTCGCCGCGTAGGTGATAAACATGGACGGCGTGCACCGAACAGAATTCCAGTTATCGGAATTTTTAAAACATAAGGGCAAGGTCTGCGCAACAGTCATTCCCGATGTATCGTCAAAAACCCTTGTCCCTATTATAGAAAAACTCGTCGCCAAATCGAAAACCAATGTGTATACCGGTAAATGGCGTAGTTACGATGGCCTTGTTCTTTCTGGATACAAACATCATAGGATTAATCATTCACAAGAGTTTGCTCGTAACCATAATCACATTAACGGCATTGAATCCTTCCGGTCTTATGTCAAACGTAAAATGAGAAAGCATAACGGTATTGCTCGACATAAGTTTTACTTCTATTTGAAAGAAGCTGAATTCCGTTTTAATAACCGTGATGAATATATTTACTCTTTACTAAAATCTATTATCTTAAATAACTAATTCTTATAGACAAGACCCTTTATAAATTATTCGAGAGTACGGCAAAATTCTCGCGAAATGGAAACAAATTATTGAGAATCGGCAATTATCCGAATTATTCATTTAAAATCAGAAGGAAAAATATGAATTGGATTTCTTTATTAGTCTATTGCTTAATAGCAATATCTGCCACTTATGGGCAATCACCTTCGTTAAAAACTTATATGAATCCTGTTATTCCCGGCGACCACCCTGATTGTACAGTATCAAAGATTGGCAATGATTTTTATACAACAGGTTCATCCTTTAATGTTACACCAGTTATTTATCATTCTACCGATCTCGTTCATTGGGAAGCAATTGCCCAGCCGGTTAGCGCTGCATGGTCAGGTTATGGTGATTCACCAGGAGGTGGTTGTTGGGGAGGCCATATGGTTTATTACAAAGGAAAGTATTGGGATTATTTTTCGAGGGCAAATACGATGCATTTTGTGACTGCCGATATGCCTGAAGGCCCTTGGAGTATACCAATCAAAGTGAATAACCCATCGCAGCTTCCTTATGGTTTAGGGTATGACAACTCAATTTTTATTGATGATGATGGCAAATGGTATTTAGTAGTCAAAAACGGACAACCCAATAATGGGATTGTTGAATTAGGAGACGACGGGCAGCCTACTGGAATAGTATACAATTTGAATTGGCTTAATCCTTCGCCTTATCCATATAGTTGGGCTGAAGGTCCGGTGATGTGGAAATATAGCGGATATTATTACTACTCATTTGCCCGCGATTTAGCAGGAGGACAAAAGGTTATGAGAAGCAGTACAATTACTGCCGATCAGTCTTCATGGGAAATGCTGGAGGATTTTTTTAACGAAAACGATCCCCAGAAATCAGGTTCACTTTTTACAAGTCCAAACCATAGTTCTAATGTTGTTATGATCGCAGATAGTACACATTGGGTAATTCATCCACTCTATGCAAAAGGCGAGTGGAAAGGACAAGGACGACAAGGATTATTAAACCAGGTTCGTTATGATACAAATAATAAACCAACTGCTGATTACCCGATAAACAAATCTTTTACAGCACCTCAATTACCGAGTAGCAGTATTCCATGGATGGTGCCAAAATCTGATTTCTTTACTTCTGATAAACTAAATCCTGAATGGTCCCTCTTGGGTTATACGGAAGACAATACGTGTTCGCTTACTGACCAACCGGGTTGGTTACGTCTGTCGCCAAAGACCGGCAAAATAAATACTGTAACAAAAAATGACGGTGAACATAATTACTCGCTCATTACCCGGCTCGTGTTCGATGCACAGGGATTAAGCGATGAGGCAGGACTTATAATATTCAGAGGGGATGAAAAGTCAAATGTAAAATTGTACAGTTCGATAGACGATGTCAGACATAGAACTATTTTCTTTGTTTTTGACAATACTAAATATCAGGCTGAGAATACAGCAGGGGATACAGTATGGCTCAAAATAATCAGGGTGAATCATAGTATAAGCGGCTATTTCAGCAGTGACGGCTTTAACTGGATACAGGTCGGTCAGAACTTTGATATATCTACGATTGATTCGTATTCAGATTTTTCAACTTTTACAGGTACCCGACAAGGTTTATATGTCCAGAATAGTACCGCATATTTCAATTTCTATATTTACCGCGATGCGTATACCCCCATATTGGCTGAATGCCCGGCTAATCAGTACGGCACAACTATATCAGCCAAAGTAAGTGGAATAAGTTCACTGGATAACATACACGATAACGATTGGGCGTTATATGCGGGAGTGGAATTTGGAAACACGGAATATGTGAAGAAACCTGATTCTCTTACAATCACTGCTTCATGCGCTTCTGAGGGAGGTGTAGTTGAAGTGTGGCTTGATTCACTCGATTCTGGCACAAAGATAGCAGAATGCAATATAAGTAGTACCGGAAGCTGGACTACCTATAACACATTTACAACGAATGTTCTCGTGCCGGTTTCAGGTAGGCATGATGTATATCTAAAATTTGGAGGAATCGGTACCACCAAACTCTTTATGATTCAGTGGCTGATTTTTAAGGATAACTCTCATCCTGAGACCTCTACATCCGTTGGTGAATTTAAGACCGGACAATCACTAAAATACTTTGAGTTGGGACAGAACTATCCCAATCCGTTTAATCCGATAACTCAAATTAATTACTCATTACCCCAGAGCAGTTACATTACACTCAAAGTCTACAATCTTCTCGGGCAGGAAGTGACATCTTTGTTTGAAGGTATTCGTCTGCAGGGAAATTATACTGCGACCTTTGATGGCAGTAGATTATCAAGCGGAGTATATCTATACCGTTTGAATGCCCGCCAAATTGATCAGAGACACCAAACAAAGAACGGACAAGCAAATGGCTTTATTAAGACAAAAAAGTTTATATTATTAAAATAGTAATGAAGGATTACACCTGATATAGAAATAAAATAATGGAATTTAATTCCGATATAGATGAGCGTATTGCGACATTGCGTATGGGCGATATCGTTGTTAGATCGAAACCGGGATCTGAGATAAAGATCAAGCAGGTACGTCACGAATTTTTATTTGGTACTGCGATCTCGGATGAGCTTGCTGAAAAAGATAAAAAGGCGATGTCGCCCGAAAATAGAAAAATGTTTATTAAGATTCTCGGAGAGAATTTCAATTATGCCGTACACGAAAATGCGCTGAAATGGTACGACTGTGAAATAGAGGAAAATAAAGTCGATTACCATATGGCGGATAGAATATGGGAGCTTTGCCACGAACTTAATATTCCTATGCGCGGTCATTGTATATTCTGGGACAAAGATGAATATATTATGCCCTGGCTAAACAGACTAAATAACGATCAGCTTAGGGCTGCGGTCACACAACGTGCATTTGATGTTACAAAGCATTTTAGAGGACGCATAAACGAGTACGATTTGAATAATGAAATGGTTCATAACGACTTTTTTCGCCGACGACTCGGTTATGGAATTGTTAATGAAATGGCATGGCTGGTAAGATCAGTAAATCCAGATGCGGTACTATTCGTAAATGAATACGGTATTCTTTGCGACGGCGGATTCAACCTTGGATCTTATATTACACAAATCGAAAACCTGCTTGCCAGCGGTGTACCGATTGGTGGAATCGGATGTCAGGGACATCAGGGCACGCCTTATAAATCTAAAATGTCAACTGAACATGTACAAAAAGCTCTTGATAAGCTGTCAAAATTCGGATTGCCATTAAAAATAACGGAATGCCTCTTCGATGCGGAGAGCGAAGAGGCGCAAGCAGAAGAAATGCGAAAGATATTTCCAATTTATTTTGCACATCAGAGCGTTGAAGCCATATTAATTTGGGGATTCTGGGCGGGTGCACATTGGCAGCCATGGACGGCATTGTGGAGGAAAGACTGGACAATCACACCGCAGGGTGAAGTATTCCGTGACTTCGTTTTTAATAAGTGGTGGACACAAGTTACCGGTAAAGCCGAAAAAAACGGAATATTTAAGACACGTGCTTTTTATGGTGATTATTCAATTACATCTGACGGAAAAACAAAGAAAGCCACTCTTAGTAAGAAAAATAAATCAATAGAGGTAACTTTTTAGCCAAATATCTTATTAGTGAAAATTATTATAGCAACTGATTCATTTAAAGGGAGCCTGACATCTTGTGAAGCCGCTTCTGCTATAGAGCGGGGTGTATGTATTGCAATTCCTGATGCAGAAATCGAAATAATTCCTATGGCAGATGGCGGTGAAGGAACATTGAATACACTTCTTTCTTCAACGAAAGGAATCTTCAAGGAGGTTAAAGCCATAGATCCGCTTTGCAGGACTATTAAGACAAAGTATGGAGTTCTCGGAAACAGAAAGACGGTTGTTATAGAAATGGCGGCTGTTTCCGGACTTATGCTCTTAAAGAATGAAGAACATAATCCGCTTCGAACAACTACTTACGGGACAGGCCAGCTTATCCGGCATGCTCTTGAATCCGGTTACCGCGAATTTATCATAGGCATCGGAGGATCTGCTACAAACGATTGCGGAGCCGGAATGGCACAGGCGCTTGGTGTCCGTTTCTTTCGAAAAGATCAAACAGAAATTACGGAAATAATGTGCGGTGGACTCTTGGGAAATGTCGCCTCTATTGATATAACCGGACTTCATCCTGCAATTCATAAAAGTCAAGTAGTCGTAGCGTGTGACGTTAAAAATACATTGCTGGGAGAAAAAGGGTGTTCATTAATGTATTCCTTGCAAAAAGGTGCGACTCCCGAAATTGCGGAAAAACTTGAAGCGAATATGAAATCGTTTATAGATATTGCAGAGACAACTATCGGCAGGAAAGCACGTGATGTTCCCGGAGCAGGTGCGGCAGGAGGGCTTGGTGCAGGATTAAAGTTATTTTTAGGAGCAGATCTTCAACAGGGTATAAACATTATAATGGATGCTTGTAACTTCTACGAACGAATTAAAGATGCAGATCTCATCCTGACGGGAGAAGGCAAAATCGATAATCAAACTGCTTTCGGCAAAACAATTGCAGGCATCGCTCAACAAGCAAAATCTGCAAAAATACCTGTTATTGCATTCGGTGGAATTATTGGAAATACAGAGGAACTTATTAAACTTGGAATAAAAATAATATATCCAATTTGCGAAAAATCCGTTCCTATCGATCATTCTATGGCCCAAGCTTCAGAATTATTAAAAAATACCACTGCAAGAGTGATGATAGAGTATAAGCAGTCTATAAAGTATTAAGTTCTACTTTTTCCTCCTTACTTCGACATTTGCAGCTTTCTCGTAATACTGAATAAGATGTACTCCTTTAAAAAAAGAGAATAATGAATCAGCGAATCAATTTTCTAACCGAAGTAATAATATTTTCTTCTGTTAATTTATAATCGGCAAGCAATTCTTCGTAATCGTGTGTTGACTGGCCGAAATCATCTTCTATTCCTATGGTTATTACAGGCAGTCCTGAACCTCTCAGAATATAGGTGATCACACTTGCCAGACCGCCTATCAAAGAATGTTCTTCTGCCGTTACAATACCTTTGACACCGGATGCGTATTTCTTAATCTCCTTTTCATCTGTAGGCTTTAAAGAACTGACATTTACAACCCGTACAGAAATACCTTCATTTTCTAATTTTTCAGCTGCCATGACTGCTTTTGAAACAATAACGCCGCAAGAAAAAACTACTGCATCTTTTCCGTCCTTTATTAAATATGATTTCCCGATTTCATATTCTTGATCTTCCGGAAATAGATCCGGAAGGTCATGCCGGTTTATACGCATGTATACAGGTCCCTGATACTCGGCAATTTTCCTTGTCATTTTTCCTGTCTCTATGCCGTCCATGGGCACAAGAACAGTCATGTTCGGTATGGCTCTCATTATCGCTACATCTTCCAAGGATTGATGTGTTGCTCCGTCCCCAAAATCCGATTATCCGGCACTTGATCCTACTATCTTTACATTTAATTTCCGGGATACTGACTCCCTGCCGTATCTGATCATACGCGCGTCCTGATGCGAACACGGCAAAAGAATTTGTAAAAGCGATTTTGTCTGTTAGAGAAAGTCCGCCGGCGAAAGATGTCATATTTGTTTCTCCGATTCCCATTTCAAAAAATCTTTCAGGAAATTCCTTTTCAAACAGGCAGGTCATGGTTGACTTGCTCAGGGCGGCTTCAAGCACAAAAATATTTTTATTCTTTCTTCCCAGTTCTAGAACCGTTTCGCCGTAAACTTAACGTGGATTCTGAATTTTCATAAATATTCTCCTCGATTACGCCAGGTCTGCACAGGCTTTTTTAAATTGTTCTTTTGTGATCTCGCCGTTATGAAACGCAACATTGTTTTCTGCAAAAGTAAGCCCTTTTCCTTTTACTGTATGTGCAATTATCATTTTTGGCCGGCCATGAATTTTATCTACACCGTCGAGTGCATTGATGATTTCTTTAATATCGTGCCCGTCAACTTCTGTTACATACCAACCAAACGCTTCCCATTTTTCGATAGGGGGATTAGTATCATTACGTTCTTTGATAGCTCCGGTTGCCTGTAAGTTGTTCTTATTCAGAATGGCGGTCAGGTTGTCAAGCCTGTAAAAAGAAGCAGTAATCGCAGCTTCCCAAATTTGACCTTCCGCGATTTCTCCATCTCCTACAATACAATAGACTTTATTTTTCCCTCCATCCAACCTCAATCCGGCAGCAATTCCGCAAGCGAGCGACAGACCTTGTCCCAATGATCCGGTATTGGCTTCTATGCCAGGAGTTGTCAGCATATCCGGATGTCCCTGAAGCATTGCACCCAGGCACTTCACCCTTTCCAATTCCGCTTTTTGAAAAGTATCCGGCTTCTGCAAGTGCTGCATATTGTACCAGCGCGGCATGTCCCTCACTGAGTAAAAACCTATCGCGATCTTCCCATTGTGGATTTTTGGGATCATGTTTCATTTTGTAAAAATAAAGTGCAGTAACTATCTCGACAATAGAAAAATCTCCGCCTAAGTGTCCCTTCTGGCCGACGCCGATCATTTTTATGATGTCGAGCCTAAGTGCGCGGGTTTTCCTTTCAAGTTCAGTAAGCGTTGTTTCCATCTATTAATCTCTGATTTAAAATTTTATCAGAATTCTATACTGGCTTCCTTATATTGAAAAGGGGACTATCTAAAATTCTTAAACCCGGATAAATGTTTTTGTAGGCAATAAATAGCTGCTTATATATTTTATGATTATTTTTATTCGGTTTAATGGTCTTTTTTGTACCTGTCATTTTATTAGCCGCGTCCTTAAATGTTCTGTACCAACCGATACTGACCGCGGCTGCTATTGCTGCTCCCAGACTGGAAGCCTCGGTATTTTGCGGTATGCAAATATTTTTATTGGTAACATCAGCGAGAATCTGACACCATAGATTACTTGTTGAACCTCCGCCTATTACGACAAATTCCTTGATTCGCTTACCGATACTTTTTTCAACTGCTTCGATGGCGAATAACTGCTCGAATGCAATGCCTTCAAGTATTGACCGATACATATGTCCGCGATTATGAGATGCCGATAAACCGGTGAAAGCTCCACGCGCATTGATATCCCAATATGGATTCATAACTCCGCATAAATACGGCAAGTGTAACAATCCGTCACATCCGGCAGCAATATGCCGGGCTTCGTTTTCTAAGCGCCTATAAATATCGAATTCTTGTCTTAGATCGATTTTTAGTATTTTTTTTATTAACCAGTCGATCGCAAAAGTGCCTGCTCGTAAACTGCATTCGTAATAGTAACCGCTTTCAGAACAACTGCCCATTGTACGAAATGCTTTGCTTATGCGGTACCGTTTTCCGTAGACACCGGCCACTACAGCCGTACCAAGGTTAAGATATGCCCGCTTAGGAGTGAGTGCATTCGACCCGGTTCCGGCAGTCTGTCCATCCCCAGCACCGGTAGCAATTAGAGTGTTCGTATTCAATCCGGTCAACTCTGACGCCTCATTCGTAACTTTTCCTAAAATTGTGCCGGGACGATATGTTTCAGGAAATTGATTTTCTTTTAAATTAAGAGCATTTAAAATCCGGGAAGACCATCTTTTGTTTCTTAAGTCGAATAATCCGAGCGGATCTGCACTTGCCCAGCTTGTCTTAAATGACCGCGTTAATTTCCAGACAATATAAGCATGCACATCGCAGATCATACCAATTTTTTTGAATAATTCAGGCTCATGTTTCTTCATCCATGCCAGACGATAAACAACAGGAGCATAGTCAGGTGGTTTGCCGGTAATGCTATGTATTTTGTTTTTTCCGATTTTTCTTGCAAATGGTTCTACTTCATCTTTGCATCGTTCATCCAGCCATATGATTGCCGGCCTGAGACAATCTCCGTTCTTTTTTAGGGTAACGAAAGTTTCTCTTTGATTGGAAACTGCAAGAGCTTTAATATTCTTAGGATTTATCTGACCGACTATTTTTCTTAAAACTTTTTGTGTTGAGATACACCAATCATCCGGATCCTGCTCGTAATAATGAGGTTTTGGTGAAAAAAGGGGAATTGCCTCGTAGGCATAAGCGATAATTCTGCCTTTTCTTTTAAAAGCAATCGCTTTGGTACCTGTAGTGCTGCAATCCAGGCCGATAACAACGCTATTTTTCCTTTTTTCTTGATTGGATTTCATTGTAATCGGCAGAATTTGAATCAGTCTATCGATATCATGGTTTTCATGACGCCGTCTTTATAGTTCGCCACAAGATCAAAAGCTTTCTGAGTCTCTTCTAATGGGAAGTGATGAGTTGCCATCGAATCCATATTTACCTGTCGTTGATCCAGCATATCGATTGCTTTTTGTGTGCAATGAGCCTGTCTGCGGATATTTAATATTGTAATTTCTTTTCGTCTTAATTCATGAATAGGAAAGGATATTTCATCTGTCTCGGTGATTCCGACGATTACAAGCGTTCCTCCGGGTTTTAATAAACGTACCGCCTGATCGATTACTTCTTTATTGCCGCTGCATTCAAAAACTACGTCCGGCAGCAAAGGATTTATTTTTGAAATTTCTTTTACAATATCCGTCCGGTCAGGATTTCCGGACCATCTTGGATTTAATTTTCTTGAAAACATCAACCGTTCTTCTATCTTATCCGTTATGTAGATATCGCCGATATTTTTTGTGCGCAGTACGTGGAATACAGACATTCCGATCGGGCCTGATCCGAGAATGACTGCATCAGCTTTATCGGAAATCATCGATCTCTCGACGGAATAGACGCCTATTGCCAATGGTTCGGACAAAGTTGCCTGATCGAAAGTCATATTATCGTTTATCGGGAAACAGCATTTTTCATTAATTATAATGTATTCGCACAGACAACCTTGCAATTGTTTTGGGCATCCCAGAAAAAGTAGTTCACGGCAGGTATTATCCCTGCCGGTTTTGCATTGATCGCAGTGACCGCATGATACCGCAGGATCTATAGCGATTCTCTGGTCTGGCTTTACTCTTGTGACTTTGTTACCTGTACGCTCTACAATACCGGCGGCTTCGTGTCCGATAATGGAAGGGAATTCTACAACTTGTGAACCGATTCTTCCCGTTGTATAATAATGAATATCCGATCCGCAGACGCCAACATTTTTTACTCTGATAAGCACGTCAGTATCATTTATTATTTTCGGATCCGGCACTTGCTTTACTTCGAATTGCATTATTCCGGTCAGTAATGCGGCTTTCATAAGTGTACTTTAGAGTATATTTTACTAGATTGCATATAAATTTCTGTCTCAACCTTATAATACTTCTTTACTTGGCAAAAACTTTCCCATGCTAAACGATAAGTTAACAAAAAAGATGAGTAATATGAAAATAGTTTTTGAAGTACTGATAGAATGTCTTTCTTTTTAAAGGAAAAATACTGTAATATTAATGTCACAGGAATCAAACAGGAATATTTTTAGCCAACGAATATCCGTTTTGACAAATCGGAGTGTAAAAAAGTAAAATAAATGAATACGATAAGTGTATTTAAGACAATCCTTTTAAAATTAATAAATAATTGTTGCTCGAATTTATGAAAATGGTTATTTAAAAACAGATGTTGAATATAAAATAAACTTGTAAAAAGAAAGCATTCAGCGATGACAGAAAACAAAATAAGCAAAGAGAAAGTGGGTTCTTATCGTTGGACAATTTGTGCGTTATTATTTGTCGGAACGACGATAAACTACATTGACCGGCAGGTACTGGGTATTCTTGCGCCGTTGCTTCAGAGCGAAATTAATTGGACTGAATCCGAATATGGATGGATTGTAACGGCATTTCAAGTTACATATGCTGTCGGTTTTCTTGTTTTCGGCTGGTTTATTGATAAATATGGAACAAAAATCGGATATGGTGTCTCGATAACAATTTGGAGTATCGCAGCGATGTCTCACGCTCTGGCTAAAACACCTTTCGGTTTTGGTGCTGCACGTGCCGGACTTGGATTCGGCGAAGCCGGAAGCTTTCCTGCTTCAATAAAAACCATTGCTGAATGGTTTCCCCAAAGAGAGCGCGCATTAGCAATAGGTATTTTTAATTCGGGTACGAATATCGGTGCACTCACTGCACCGATTGTAGTGCCATGGCTGACTATGATGTATGGGTGGCAGTCTGCATTTATAATGACAGGTGCAATAGGTTTTCTCTGGTTAATCGGATGGATTCTGATATACGAAAAACCAGAGCAAAAAAAACGGCTTTCCTCTGCTGAATTAACTTATATACAAAGTGATAAGCAGGAAACATCTACGATAAAAATTCCTTGGGTGCAATTATTGAAATACCGGCAAACATGGACTTTTATTGTGGGAAAATTTTTAACCGATCCGATCTGGTGGTTCTATCTATTTTGGCTGCCGAAATTTTTAAATAAAACGTATGGATTAACAATCACCGAATTGGGTTTACCATTAGTTGTGATTTATTTGATGATTAGTGTTGGTAGTATCGGAGGCGGTTGGCTGTCTTCTTTGTTTATCCGGCAGGGAACGGCTGTTATGAAAAGTCGTGAACTCGTTATGCTGCTTTGCGGAACCTGTGTGCTGCCAATTATCATAGCTTCTCAAGCATCGAATCTATGGCTTGCAGTAATACTTATCGGATTGGCCGCAGCGTCGCATCAAGGATTTGCTGCTAATCTTTATGCGCTGATACCAGATATGCTGCCTAAAAGAGCTGTCGGCTCTGTTACTGGTCTTGGTGGTGTAGCAGGTTCCATAAGCGGAGTGCTTTTCTCGATTTTTGTCGGATATATTTTAGAATGGACAGGAAGTTATATCTTGCCTTTCCTTGTTGCTGCTCCGTCATATTTAATTGCGTTGGGTATTATACATCTATTAGCCAAAAATGTAAAACCAGTAGATCTGTAATTATGTAATAAAAGGCGGTTGAAAATTGTCCTAAAAAATAATCCGTTAGAATACATAAAGTACTGAGAGGATACTAAACCATTCAGAAAAAGAAATCCTGCAAATGTCGATTTTTTTTGCTGATTGTACAGTTTTAATGAGTTTTAAAACGGTATAGAAAATGCAGCAGTAATATCACCTGCCTAAAAAGGCAATATGTGGATAAATGTGCCTTTCAAGCTTATTTCGATATTTCTTTAATCTCCTTCTTGTAAAGTTACAATAAAATAAAGTATATTACCTTGTCATGAGGTATTTTACAGCTATAACATTAATTTGTGCATTGGCGCTTATTACCGGATGCAAAGATGCTCCTCGTGACAATCCGCTGGATCCTAATTCGCCTCAGTATGCCAATACAGCTTCGGTGAAAGGTTATGTTTTTCTTCTAAATCAAAGCAGTGCTATTAATTCGGCGACAATATCCTCATTGGAAGACGGAGTGAGTGTTTTAAGTGACACAGGCGGGTATTTTCATTTTAGTAATCTAACTATGGGTAATCAGACATTAATATGTGCCAAAGATAATTATGTTCCCGACACACTGCAGATATTTCTTCAAAGCAATACAACAGAAGAAGTTATATTTGAATTAAACGGCGCGCCTTACGTTCTAACTCAAAATATATTCACTAGAAAAATCGACCAGTACTATCCGAGCACTCAGTATTTTGTTGATGTCACTGCATCCGTCAACGACCCGAACGGTATGGTAGACGTGGATTCTGTCTGGTTTGCCGTGGATACTCTTCTTTTCCTTATGGATTATTCGGTAACGGCAAAACAATTTCAGGCTGCAATATACAAATATGATTTACCAACGAACACGATACAATGGCTTGTTAACAGGCCATTAAGTATTCGCTCAAAAGATTGCAGCAACGCAGTCAATTTAAGCGATCCATTTTACATCTCGAGAATCATTGAGAATACTGCGGCACCTGCATATCCGACGATCAACACAACCACTCTGCAAATGGATACAACCGGCCCGACGCCGCTGTTCCAATGGTCACCGCCGGATGTGACGTTCAATTATACGTATACGCTTATACTTTCACGTGTTGTATCGGATATCAGAACCGTCGTGTGGATTTATACAAATCTGAATTATTCTTATACACAGCTTCAATTTCCATCCGATAACAGCGGATTGGCTTTATCGGCCGGTGAGTATGTATGGACTATTTCTGTTGTCGACGATTTCGGTAATTATTCGCGTTCAAAAGAAGCGCCGTTTATGGTGCAATGACTATGGATCAAAAACATCGAGATAATTTTAATGCCCTCTATGAGATTGCCCGTTCGATTAATTCCATTCTGGAACCGGAAGTACTGCTGGAACGTGTGCTGGAAATAGCTATGAAGCATCTTTCTGCTGAACGCGGGTTTGTTATTTTAGCCGATCCGAACAAAGAGAACGGATACGACGTCGTTACAATGAAGAACTTTTCTTCGCAGCGAACAAGCAATGAATATGCTGCCTCCTCTTCGGTAGTGACTAATGTTCTTAATACAGGCGAAGCAGTGTTGACCTTTGATGCGCCGAATGACGAGCGGTTTGAATCATCCGCCAGCATAATTGCCCAAAAAATATTGTCAATTATATGTGTTCCGCTTCAGATAAGAGAGAGGACATTTGGAGCCGTATATTTGGACAGCAGCACTATGCTAAAGGAATTTAACGATGAGTCGTTGAAATTTCTAACGATCTTCGGAAACCTTGCCGGTATTGCCATAGAGAACGCAAAACGCTATAAAGAACTTCAAAATCAGAATGAAAGATTAAAAACCAAAGCTGATGTTACATGCTTGTTCACAAACATTATAGGAAAAAGTGGCAAGTGGATAAGTGCGTTAGAAATTGTACAGCGTGTACTGGATATCGATGTGGCTGTCCTTATTACAGGAGAAAGCGGGACAGGGAAGGAACTTGTTGCACGCGCTATTCACGAGAACGGCTTGCGCAAGGGACTTGCATTCGTGGCTGTAAATTGCTCTGCCATTCCTGAACAGTTGATTGAAAGTGAGTTATTTGGATATGTCCGCGGTGCATTTACCGGTGCAAATACAGCCAAGAAAGGTTTGGTAGAGGTCGCTGATGGAGGCACTCTCTTTCTGGACGAAATATCCGATCTGCCATTTGCTCTTCAATCTAAACTTCTCCGATTACTTCAGGAAAAAGAGTACCGCAGAATTGGAGAAACGAGAAATAGATTTGCAGATATCCGTATAATTGCTGCTACTAATAAGGACCTAAAGAATGAAGTGAGAAAAGGAGCTTTTCGCGAGGATCTTTATTTTCGTTTGAATGTGGTTAATATTCATCTCCCGCCATTACGCGAACGGAAGGATGATATTCCTCTATTAGCAAAACATTTTCTCCAGCGCTCAACACAATTGTATAATCGGTCCATCGAATACATCCATCCGGATGCCATGCAAATGCTGTTTGCAAATCCTTGGAAGGGAAATGTGCGGGAATTCCAGAATGTTATTGAGCGTGCCGTCGTTCTCTGTAAGGGAA
>Ga0315545_1001891_pt1 | contig 19740 bp, 23 predicted proteins | sample SalMarSW160210MG_FD_203096 | JGI IMG/M metagenome (GOLD analysis project Ga0315545, IMG submission 203096) | Salt marsh sediment microbial communities from the Plum Island Ecosystem LTER, Massachusetts, United States - Salt Marsh Sediment SW1602-10 ...
ATATCTGACTATATTAAGAAAAAGTATAATTTAGCTGTGGGGGACCAGACAGCAGAAGAGATTAAAATGAAGATTGGTGCTGCTCTGCCCGAAAAAGAAGAAAGAGAAATAGAAATCAGGGGAAGAGACCTAATTTCTGGTCTGCCCCAGAATATTAAGATTAGATCTAATGAGATCTGCGAGGCTGTTTCCGAGCGCTTATCAGAGATTATCCAAGTGGTTAAAGAGGTTTTAAGAGATACTCCGCCCGAGCTTTCAGCCGACATCATGGATAAGGGAATGGTTATATCTGGAGGAGGAGCTTTATTAAACAATATAGATGAACTAATAGCCCAGTCTACTGGCGTTCCCTGTTTTGTGGCTGAAGATGCTCTGTTGTGCGTTGCCAAAGGCACAGGAGTGGTTATAGACAACCTGGAGGCCTATAAAAAGAGTATTATGACTAAGAGGTAATATGATTCACCAGAAGCAAAAGGACTTTTTGATAAAATCAGCTGAGCTTGGGAAACTGCCCCATGCTCTTTTGTTCTATGGCCAGGAAAAACTGGGCAAGAAAGATACAGCCATAGAGTTTGCTAGGTTCCTTATTAATGAAGATATTGAAAAAAGCCCTGATTTTATTCTAGTTGATTCCAAAGAGATAAAGATATCTGAAATAAAAGAGCTTATCCAGAAGCTTTACTTCAAGCCTTATTCCGGCGAGTTTAAAGTAGCTGTTATTAATAATGCTCATTTAATGAATAAGGAAGCCCAGAACTGCTTTTTAAAGTTTTTAGAAGAGCCAAGAGATAAGACCTTCCTCATTTTAGTTACTGCTTATCCTAATACACTTTTATCAACAATTCTTTCTCGGGTTCAAAAGATAAGGTTTTATCCTCCTAAAGATTTCAAGATTGAGAATAACAAAGAACTAGTTTCAGATATAATTAAGCTTAAGGATTCTGACCTGGCTTTTCGTTTTCAGTATGCTAAAGATATTGCTTCAGAGAATTTGAAAGAGACTCTGGATACTTGGCTAAGATATTTTAGAACTCTTCTTATCTCTAAAATAGAGGGAAAAGCAGATAAAGGTTATTCCTTGAACAAGCTCAAGGAGATTATCGTCCAGATTCAGCTGACTAAGGTTTTATTAGCTACTACTAATATTAATCCCAGGCTGGCTTTAGAGGTTCTGCTAATGAAAATTTGACTTTTATTTGTTCATATAATAATATTTAGGATACAAATTTGCTATTTAAAATTTTGAAAGGAATATAAGATGATTGTTATAAGAATTTATGGTTTTTCTAATGACGAGAGTCGTCTTCTTGAAGAACTAAGAAAAAGTCTTCAAGAGAGAGTTGAAAGTATTGAAGGCATAGATACCAAAGGGGGCGTTTTAGTTTTCTTCTCAAGTGAAAGTTCTGTTGAGGGCTTAGGTCAAGGAATCGCTGTTTACCTAGATGGTTTTTATTGGGGTGGGGGACTAAAAGATAAACTCGCAGGCATAATATCTGAAGTAGTGCAAAAGTTTTTTCCAAAGAGTTTCATACAAACTTCCGTTAAGAGAGCAGGATCAGAAGAGGTCTTCCATTTTTACGATCCTAGAAAATTTTACAAAGATAACCTATAAGGCCAAAATTAGCCCTGCATTTGTAGGGCTTTTTTCTTGGCAAAGGAATGATATTCTGTTATGATGAAGTATAAGAACCCCCGCCAAGACGGGGAACCTTGATTCGCTAATGTATAAATATATAATCTTAAATTATGGATTACAAGCAACTTATTGATAAAATTAAGCCTGAAATGGATAAAACCATGGCTTTTTTGGAAAAAGAGCTGGTTAAAATCAGGACTGGTCGGGCTTCTGCTTCTTTGGTTGAAGACATTATTGTTGACTGCTTTGGCCAGAAGTTCCCTTTGAAGCAGTTAGGAGCAATATCTTCTCCAGAACCCAAGCAGATAATTATTCAGCCTTGGGATAAATCATATATTGAGCCTATTGAAAAGGCAATTTCCAAATCAAGCTTAGGAACAAGCCCTGTTGTTGATAAGGATGTTTTAAGGATTAATCTCCCTCCTTTAAGTGATGATTATAGAAAGACTTTGCTTAGAACTTTGTCAGAAAAGCAGGAAGAGGCCAGGAAAACCATCAGGCACTGGAGAGGAGAGGTCTGGGAGCAGGTTCAGGAAGCAACTAAAACAGGAGAGGTAAGAGAAGATGACAAGTTCAGGGCTAAAGACGAACTTCAGGAATTAGTTGATGAATACAATGAGAAAATAGATGAAATGGGGGAGAGGAAGAAAAAAGAATTAGCTGGAGAATAATATGCTATTAACTATTATAATTGCTTTTCTAAGTTTAATCGGCTTGATAATTATTCATGAATTAGGCCATTTTTTAATGGCTAAGAAGTTTGGTATTAAGGTTGAAGAATTTGGTCTTGGTTATCCCCCCAGGTTATTCGGCAAGAAGATAGGGGAGACAATTTATTCCTTGAACCTTATTCCTTTTGGAGGATTTGTTAAAATCTATGGCCAAGAGGAGAGAATAAACAAACCCAGGAGTTTCACTTCCAAGCCTTTTTATCAGAAAGCTCTTGTTATTTTGGCTGGAGTTCTTGTTTTCTGGGTAGCAGCAGCAATATTACTGGCTATAGTAAGCGGAATTGGTGCTCCAGTAATAGTAGAAGATGATTTAGCTGAAGGGATAACTGATCCCAAAGTTCAGATTCTCTATATTGCTCCTGATTCTCCAGCTGAACAAGCAGGTCTGGAAGTGGGGAATATAATAAAAAGTATTAATGGGACAGAAGTTGATAAAGTATCCCAGGTTCAGGAAATTATTGATAATAATAAAGGTGAAGAGGTTGTTCTAACAATCCAGAAAGGCAAGAGATTTGTAGATATCCCTGTTGTTCCCAGAACTTCTTTCTTAGAAAACGAAGGGCCAACAGGAATAGGCTTGGCTAGAACAGGATTAAAGTCCTATCCCTGGCATTTAGCTGTTTGGGAGGGAATTAAAGAAACCTATTTAGTCACCATAGCTATTATTAAAGCCTTTGCTTCGATTATTGCCAGTTTGTTTCAAGGTCAGGGCATGCCAGCTGGTACTGATATTGGCGGTCCGGTCTTGATTTTCTCTCTTTTTGTTAATATTGGAGGCTTGGGAGCCAGCTATATCTTGAGATTAATAGCCATTATAGCAATCCACTTAGCTATTCTTAATATCCTGCCTATCCCAGCTTTAGATGGAGGCTGGTTTGTTTTTCTGGCTATAGAAAGATTAAGGGGCAAACCCTTGAATGACAAGCTTGTCCAAAAAGTAAGTGCTTCATTTTTTCTTTTATTGATTGCTTTATTAATTTTTCTTACTATAAAAGATATAATGAGGTTTTTTTAGCCTTTAAGAAACTTTTGTTTATATGCTTCAGTCTAAACTTTTTTACAAAACACTTAAAACAAAGCCAAAAGATGCTCAGGCTTTGTCTCATGCTCTTTTAACTAGAGCTGGTTTCGTTGACCAGTTGGGAGCAGGGATATTCACTTTTCTGCCTTTGGGATTAAGAGTGCTTAATAAAATAGAGAATATTATCAGAGAGGAAATGATTAAATTGGATGGCCAGGAGATCTTAATGCCGGCTTTGATTCCTAAAGAGAATATGGAGAAAACAGGTAGATGGAAAAGCTTTGAGGTTTTATTTAAATTGAAGAAATATGCTTTAGGTCCTACTCATGAAGAGGTTATTTCTCCTTTAGCCAAGAAGATGGTCTTGTCCTACAAGGATTTACCCTTTTACTTGTTTCAGATTCAGACCAAGTTCAGGGATGAGCTGAGGGTGAAATCAGGCCTTTTAAGGACCAGAGAGTTTTTAATGAAAGACCTTTATTCTTTTCATGCTGATGGAAAAGATTTGGAAAACTATTATCAGAGAGTAGGCAAGGCTTATGAAAAGATATTTAAAAGATGCGGGGTTTTTGCTTACAAAACCCTGGCTTCTGGCGGGACTTTTTCAGATTTTTCTCATGAATACCAGGTAATTACTAAATCAGGTGAGGATATAATATATGTTTGCAAGAAATGCAAATCAGCTGTTAATAAAGAAGTAAAGAGCAAGAAGTGTCCTGAATGCGGGGCTAGTAGTTTTGAAATGAAAAAAGGAGTTGAGGTAGGGAATATCTTTAAGCTGAATGATAAGTATTCTCTTCCTTTTGGATTAAAGTTCAAAGACAAGCAAGGAAAAGAAAAGCCTGTTCTTATGGGCTGTTATGGTATTGGCTTGCCTAGATTAATGGCAGCTATTGTGGAGGTAAATAATGACAGCAAAGGGATCATCTGGCCCAAAGAAACAGCTCCTTTTGATATTCATTTGATAAGCATTGATAAGAATAAAGAGGCAGAAAAGATTTACAATGATTTAGAAAAGAAGGGATTGGAAGTATTATATGATGACAGAGATAAGTCTGCTGGAGAAAAGTTTGCTGAAGCAGATTTAATCGGTATTCCTGTTAGAATAGTTGTCAGTGATAAGACCTTGAAAAATAATTGTATAGAGGTTAAAAATAGAGATAGTAATAAAACATGTTTGATAAAGCCTTCTCATATATCTCGCATAATATAGGGATTGATTTGGGCACTGCTAATTCCCTGGTTTATGTGCAGGGCAAGGGAATAGTTATTAATGAGCCTTCTGTTGTGGCTGTTAACCAGAAAACAGGTCAGATTTTAGCTATTGGAGAAGAAGCCAAAAGAATGGTTGGCAGAACTCCGGCTCATATTGTGGCTACTAGACCTCTAGTTGACGGAGTGGTTTCTGATTTCGAAGTTACAGAACAGATGTTGAAGTATTTTATTGATAAAGTCCATAAAAGGAGATTTGTTATAGGCCCCAGGCCCAGGGTTATTGTTGGTATTCCTTATGGCGTTACTGAGGTTGAGAAAAAAGCAGTACGGGATGCGACTAAAAATGCTGGAGCTAGAGAGGTCTTTTTAATAGAAGAGCCAATGGCAGCCGCTATTGGAGCCAGATTAGCTGTTCAGGAAGCAGGAGGCAACCTTATTGTTGATATTGGCGGAGGAACAACTGAAGTAGCAGTTATTTCTTTGGGAGGAGTTGTTATTGCCAAGAGTTTGAGAATTGCTGGAGATAAATTAAACGAAGATATAATCAGATTTGCCCAGGAAGAGTACAAATTGTTGATAGGGGAAAGAGCAGCTGAAGCAGCTAAGATTGGGATTGGTTCTGCTTATCCTTTGAAAGAGAAAAGAGAAATACCTCTAAGAGGCAGGAATCTGGTTACTGGTCTGCCTGAAGAAATTCTGATTACTGATGAAGGCATTAGGAAAGCTCTCCAAAAGTCAGTTAAGCAGATTGTTACTGCTATCAAAACAACAGTAGAGGAAACTCCGCCAGAGCTTTTGGCTGATATTATGGCTAAAGGCATTTATCTGGCTGGAGGAGGAAGCCTGTTAAAAGGCCTGGATGTTCTAATCCAGGAAGAAGTGAAGATTCCAGTTAAGATTATTGAGGACCCAATGACTGCTATGGTCAGGGGAGCAGGCTTGGTTTTGGAAAATATTGAGCAGCTGCGGGAGATATTGACCGAAACTGAAGAATTAGCCCCGCCTAAATAATATGTATCTCTAAAGATACGGATATGATATCTAAGCAAGATACAGAGCATATAGCTAAATTAGCCCGTTTAGGGCTTTCTCAGTCTGAAATTAAGAAGTTCCAGAAAGAGCTTTCTTCAATTTTAGACTATATTAAGCTTTTAGAGGAAGTTGATGTTTCTAATATTAAGCCTACTTTTCATCCCAGCGAGCATTATTTTGAGTCCCAGTCTGTTATGAGGGAAGATAAGGCTTTGCCTCAGAGCCCTGATGAGTTAATCAAACTGGCTCCTGATATAGAAAAAAGGCACATAAAAGTTAAATCTGTTTTTTAATATGCTGAGCATTGTTCAAGCCCATAAAGGACTTTTAGACAAGAAATTCTCTGCTTTGGAATTAGCCAAGGATTTTTTAAACAAGATTAAGAAAGAAAAAATATCTTCTTTTTTATCTGTAAGTGAAGAACTGGCTATTTCTCAGGCTAAAGAAGCTGATAAAGTTATTGCTAAGGGAAAAAGCTCAATTTTAACTGGTGTTCCTTTAGCAGTTAAAGATAATATTCAGATTAAGGGATTGAAAAATACCTGCGCTTCCAAGATTCTTAAGGACTATATTGCTCCTTATGATGCAACCTGCATTAAGAAGTTAAAACAATTAGGAGCAGTTATCTTAGGCAAAACAAATTTGGATGAGTTTGCCATGGGTTCTTCTACTGAAAACTCTGCTTTTTTCACAACCAAGAATCCTCATGATTTAAAAAGGGTGCCTGGAGGCAGCTCTGGGGGCTCAGCAGCAGCTGTGGCTGCTGATCTCTGCTGTTATGCTCTTGGCTCTGATACTGGAGGGTCTATCCGCCAGCCAGCTTCTTTCTGTGGAGTAGTTGGATTAAAGCCAACCTATGGCTCTGTTTCCCGCTATGGCTTGGTTGCTTTTGCTTCTTCTTTAGACCAGATCGGGCCTTTAACCAAGACAGCTGAAGACGCCCAGATCGTGTTTAAAGCTATTTCTGGTAAAGATGAGCTGGACTCCACTAGCTTGGATTCTGAGAAATCTGATTTAGGAACCAAGAATCTCCGCATCGGTGTTCCTAAGGAGTATTTTGGCGAAGGAATAGACAAGGAGGTTGAAGCTATCGTCAAAAAGGCTATTAATTCAGCCAAAGCAGAAATAGTTGATATCAGCCTGCCTCATTTAAAATATGCTCTAGCTGCTTATTATATTATTATGCCTTCTGAAGCTTCAGCTAATCTAGCCCGTTATGACGGAGTAAAGTATGGATTATCAAAAACAGCCAAGGATTTGTTTAATACTTATTTAAAGACTAGAGAAGCTGGGTTTGGCGATGAAGTTAAGAGAAGGATTATGCTGGGAACTTATGCTTTGTCCGCTGGCTATTATGATGCTTATTATTTGAGAGCCCAGAAAGTAAGAACTTTGATTAAACAGGATTTTGACAAGGCTTTTGAAAAGGTTGATGTTATTATGACTCCTACTTCTCCTTTTCTTGCTTTTAAAATAGGGGAGAAGATTAAAAATCCTTTGGCAATGTACTTGTCTGATGTTTATACTGTTTCTGTCAACTTAGTAGGCCTACCAGCTGTTTCTGTCCCGGTTGGTTCTATAGGCAAGCTTCCTGTGGGTCTCCAGATTATTGGCAAGCCTTTTGAAGAGAATAAAATATTAGAAATAGCCAAAATTTATGGCTGAGTTAGTAAGAAATATAGTTTATTATATTATATCAGACCCTTTTCTATTTTATTTAAGGATTGTTTTTATTGCTGTTAGTGTTATTCTTTCTCTGGCTATTATTTTTCTTCTTATTATTACTAATTGGATTAATAGGCTTGTTCTTGAAGATGCGACAGAGATTCTTACTTACAGGCCTTATGGAGCTAAAAAGACATTTAAGCAGTGGGCAAGGATTAAAAAGAGAATGGAAACAGGCAAGGGCTCTGACTACAGAATGGCTTTAGTTGATGCCGATGCTTTATTAAAGGATATTTTAGAGAGGATGGGCTATAAAGGAGAAACCATGAGACAGATTCTGGAAAGTATAGATTCAAAAATCCTGCCTAATATAGCCAATGTTTGGGAGGCTCATGAGACTCGTAATAATATTGTTCATAATCCTGATTATGAATTAGGCCCGGAAAAAGCCAGAAAAATGATGCAGGTTTATGAGCAGTCTTTTAGATATTTAGAAATGTTTTAATTGCAAATAAGCTTAGCTTATTTACAAAGGGGATCCTTACGGGGATTGATTTTTTTTAGAAAATATATTAAAATAGGAATGCGGGGTGGAGAAGTAGTATCTTGCGAGGCCCATAACCTCGAGACGCACGTGCAATTCGTGCCCCCGCAACAAGCTATTTTAAATGCCGGTGTAGCTCAGTGGTTAGAGCAGAGTCTTCATAAGGCTAAGGTCGTAGGTCCGATTCCTACCACCGGCACATTGGGGGCGTAGATCAATTGGTTAGATCGTTTCCCTGTCACGGAAAAGGTTGCCGGTTCGAGTCCGGTCGCTCCCGCCAAAAAAATAGTTCTTTAAAATCTTTTAAAAAAGGAGGCATAATAATGAAATTTTCAGAGAGAGAAAGATTGTTTTTAGCTATTAGCGTTTTTATAATAATTAATTTAGGCGCTATAAATATCTATAAAGAAAATATTAATATTTTCTATCTAGTTTTATGTACTTTCTTATTAGCTTTAAGCTTGTTTTTTTACAAGAAATATCATAAGATTTCTGAGTGGCTAGCTTGGTTTTTAAGTATAGCTAGCATTGCTTTTTTCATGTTTACTGTAAATATTATAGTTTCATTATTGAAACTAACAAACACCGTTTAATAACGGTGTTTTTTATGCTTGACTTTCTTCTTCTAGAATATTAAAGTAAGTTATTGTTAAAAAGTTCGTTAATAATCGCATAATATATAGAAAGGAAGAGAAATGAATATAAAAAGGATAGATCCGCATGTGCATTGTAGAGACGGTAGTCAATCCTACAAGGAAACAATAGCCCACGTATTCGATATTGCAAATATTGAGGGCATTAAAAAAATTGTTGATATGCCTAATACTGACCCCCCGATTTTATATAGAAGCAATGTTGCTGAAAGATTGAAACTGGTTCCCGCTACACAAAGAGGAAATTATTTCCTTTATGTTGGTTTAACGTCTAACGAGGAACAGATAAAGGAAGCTATGCAGGCCTACGAGAATTTTCCAGAAGTTATCGGATTTAAACTCTACGCTGGAGAGTCAACAGGTAATTTAGGCATTATTAATCCTCAGGAGCAGTTCGAGATTTACGAAGTCCTTACTCGTTTGAAATACGAGGGTGTTTTGGCAGTTCATTGCGAGAAAAAAAAATTGCTGAGACCAGACCTTTGGAATATTCATAATCCAAAGAGTCATTCCTGGGCAAGGCCGAAACAAGCTGAGATTGAAGCTGTTAGAGATCAGGTAAGGTTTGTTAACCGGTCGCATTTTAGAGGCATTCTGCATATAGTTCATGTTTCCTGCCCAGAATCAGTAGCCTTGATAAAAGAGGCAAGGAAGAACATTAGAATTACCTGCGAAGCAACACCTCATCATCTTTTGTTTTCCGAAGAATTACAGGTATGTTCAGGAGGGCACTGTTATAAGGTAAATCCTCCATTAAGGTCATTGTCAGACATTGAAGCGTTGAGACATTGCGTGCTGCGAGGAGAGGTGGACTGGATTGCTACAGACCATGCTCCTCATGCTATGGGAGAAAAGATGTTTTCATCTAACCCTCCTTCTGGAATTCCATCCCTGTATATTTATGGAAAACTTGTAAACGAGTTTCTTCCAAAAGTAGGTGCTTCATCAGAATTAATTGAGCAGATGACCTATCATAACATTATTAAAGCCTTTGAAAATAAGATTGGAGGTGAAAAACAATGATAAAGCTGTCTAATGGACATGAATTTGAATATATGGTTGCTAGTGGCGCCTTAGGTTTTGATGGAAAAGGCTGGCCCTGGGAATGGCCTCTTCGTTGGATAGGCCTGCTAAACCCCTCTTTATTTACTATCGTTATCAAGACATTGACTTATTATCCCAAGAAAGGAAATTTACGATGGTATAACCCGCTTGGATGTATCAGACCAATGTGGGGAGGAGCCGTAAATTCTGTTGGCTTAAGCAACGAAGGAATTGATTGGTGGTGTGATAGAATAGCTCCAAAAGTAGATAGGAAAAGGGTTTCTTTAGTAGGTTCAATCTCCTCTGATAAAGTAAGCGAGCTTATTGCTATGGCGAAGAAGTTGGATTACTTTGATTTAGTCGCTTTAGAGATAAATTGGTCTTGTCCGAATACACAAGCAGATCTTCTACAAAATACAGAGAAGATAATAAAGAGTTGTTTAGCTGTAAAAGAGGTAAGCCGTTTCCCATTAATTCTTAAAGTTTCAGTGGTCCACGATGTTAAGTTAATTTTTTCTGGTATAGACAAGGGAATTATTGAGGCAATATCAATCAATAGTGTTCCTTGGAAAGTCATCTTTCCAGAAAAGAAAAGCCCGCTTGCTCATTTAGGAAGTGGTGGAGTTTCAGGAAGGATAGCCCAGCCCTTTACTTGGAAACTGGTAGAAGATTTAGCTTACTTAACCAAAATTCCAGTGATTGGTCCAAGTGTATGGGAGTTTGATGATGTCCAAAAATTAAGAAAAATTGGTGCAAAAGCAATAAGTTTTGGTTCAATATTTTTGACTCATCCTTGGCGTCCGACAATGTTTGTTAGAAAAGATTTGAAAATAAAGAGTTAAATAGAGCCGTTGAGAGTAATATCTTAACGGCTTTTTTAATTCAAAATTATATTTAGAATTCTTTAGCGAATCAAGATTCTGGCGAAGCCAGGTTCTTATTCACAGGTTTGGAGTTGATTTTAACTTAATTTTAAGGTAAAATAAGAACATACCTCGTTATTACTCGGTATAACCCTGATTCGCTAATGTATAATATTATATCTTGAATTAGAAGAATAAGATATGGATAAGATAGATGTAAAATCTCTAAGAAATAGGGCTGAAAAAGACCTTAAAAAAGCAGGCAATTTAAAAGAATTAGACCTGATTTTTAAGAATTATTTGGGTAAAAAAGGAGAAATTACCTCTATTTTGCGTTCTCTGAAAAAGCTTTCTGAAAACAAAAGAAAGAAAACAGGCAAACAGACCAATGAACTAAAGAGTTATTTAGAAGAAGAGATTAACAAAAAAAAGCTTTTGTTTGCCAAGGATATTGAGAAAAGAGAAGAATGGCTTGATATTACTGCGCCTGGAGAAAAACACTATATTGGCCATCTTCATCCCTTGACCTTGGTGAGGAGAAAAATAGAAGAGATATTCCAGGCCATGGGTTTTTCAGTAGTAACTGGCCCGGAAATAGAGAACGAGTGGTATAACTTTGATGCTTTGAATATTCCTAAAGACCATCCAGCCAGGGATATGTGGGATACTTTTTATTTAAAGAACGGAAAACTTTTAAGAACTCATACCAGTCCAGTCCAGATAAGGTATATGGAAAAGAATAAGCCTCCTTTCAGGATTATTGTTCCTGGAAGAATCTTCCGGCATGAGGCTACTGATGCCAGCCACGAGACCAATTTTTATCAGGTAGAAGGATTAATGGTAGGCAAGGATATTTCTGCTGCTAATTTTAAAGCAGTTATCCAGGAATTTCTTTCCAGGTTTTTTAACAAGAAGATTAAAACCAGATTAAGGCCCAGTTTCTTCCCTTTTACAGAGCCTAGTTTTGAAGTAGATATGACTTGTCTGGTTTGCGATGGAAAAGGCTGCAGCACTTGTTCCCAGACCGGCTGGATAGAATTAATGGGAGCTGGCATGGTTCACCCCAATGTTTTGAAAGCCGGAGGTATTGATTCAAAAAATTGGCAGGGGTTTGCTTTTGGTATAGGCATGGACAGGCTGGCTATGATGAAATACAAAATAAACGACATTAGATTATTTTATAGCGGTGATTTACGTTTTTTGAGACAATTTTAGATTGTTTTACCTGCCCCGTATATACTGAACGAAGTGAAGTATTATTCGGGGTTTAGGAGATTTAAGGTTTTTAAAGCAGTTTTAAAAAAAGAAAGCCTCCTTCTAGAAGAAAGAGGCAGGACAAAGAGCTTCGGAGTTATAATGTTGTTATTACCTTTGCTGTCACTCCGGAAAGATTGTTTGATCCAAAGGCTTGCATTACTCTTGCGTCTCGCGCGACAAGTTTTTCTTGATTTGATTGTTCCGGGTCAAGCTCTATCCTTAATTCACTTCGTGAACCAAGAAGATTAAATGGTATTTGTAGCTTTTGGGCTAACGTTCCTGCATTTTCTGCTTTGATAATAGCTAACTGTTTCATTTCCAACTCCTTTATATGGGTTTATGTAAATATGCAATAACTTTATTGTAATTATAGCAATTAATGACTATTTGTCAATATGATATTTTCTTATAATTGGCTAAAAGAATATGTCAAACTGCCCAAGCCAGATAAACTGGTTGAGCTTTTGAATATGCACGCTTTTGAGGTAGAGGGGCTGAAGAAAGTAAAAGGAGACTATATTCTGGATGTTGATGTCCTGCCTAATAGAGGGCCTGATTGTTTTTCTCATATAGGCATAGCCAGGGAAATAGCCGCTATTACTGGGTCTAAATTAGAGATTCCAGCTTCTAAGATAAAGCAAAGCAATAAAAGTAATTTAAACATTGAGGTTAAAGACAAGAACGACTGTTTGAGATACACGGCTAGAGTTATCACGGATGTGAAAGTCAAGTCTTCTCCTAGATGGCTTAAACAGAGATTAGAGTCTTGCGGTTTGAACTCTATTAATAATATTGTTGATATTGCCAACTACGTAATGCTGGAAACAGGCCAGCCTTTGCATGCTTTTGATTTAGACAAACTTTCTGGGAATAGGATTATTGTCAGAAGAGCTAAAAAAGGAGAAAAAATTACTACTTTAGATAATAATAAGTTTGATTTAAACAAAGATATTCTGATAATTGCTGATTCCCAGAGTCCTTTGGCAATAGCTGGTATGAAAGGAGGGAAAAAAGCTGAGATAGACAAGAAAACAAAGACAATTGTTTTAGAATCAGCTAATTTTAACTCCAGGCTTATCCGTCAAGCCTCTAAAAAACTGGGATTAAAAACAGATGCTTCCTGGCGCTTTGAGCATAAAATAGACCCTAATTTAACAGAGCAGGCAGTTAACAGAGCAGGAGAATTGATTAAAGGCAAAGTTTCAAAAATAATAGACTTTTATCCGAATAAACCTAAGAATAAAAGAATAAAACTAGATTTGAATTATCTTGAAAAGCTTTTAGGCATAGAACTTTCCAATAAACAAGTAGGGGATATTCTTAACAGATTAGGATTTAAATACTCTAAGAACACAGCAGAGGTTCCTAGCTTCAGATTAGATATTTCTATTCAAGAGGACCTAATTGAAGAAATCGGAAGAATTTACGGCTATGAAAAGATATCAGCTGTTTTTCCTGTTGCCTCTCTAATACCAGGAAAGAGAAATATGGAGACCTTCTGGGAAGATGTTAGCAAAAACATCCTAAAAGAGCTGGGCTTTACAGAGGTCTATAACTATTCATTTGTTGGAGATAGGGATTTTGCTGATAGTATTGAGCTTGAGAATCCGATAAGTTCAGAGCAGAAATACTTAAGGCCGAGCTTAATTCCTAATCTATTAAAGAATATAGAGAGGAATATTAATAGCTTTAAAGAAATTAAGATTTTTGAACTGGGAAAGATATTTACTAAAGAAGAAAAAAGAATGCTGACTGGTGCTACTACTAACAGCTTTTATCAAATAAAAGGAGCTGTTGATTCTTTATTAAACAAGCTGGGAATAAGCGATATTTATTATGATGAACACCAGGCAACTCCGGAAGACAGCAAAAGCTCTGTATGGCAGAAGGGGAAAACAGCTGAGATTAAAATTGCTGGTCAGGAAATAGGATTTTTAGGAGAGATTTCCTCTAAAGTATCCAAATATAAGGTTAATGTTTTTGATATTGATTTTGAGAAACTATCTAAGCTTTGTTCAGAAGAGCATGAGTACCAGCCTATATCCCAGTATCCTTCAGCTGTTAGGGACTTGGCTGTTTTAGTTCCGATGAGTGTTAAGGTTGTTGATGTTTTAAATGAGATAAATACTGTGGAAGAAAACTTAATCAGAGATGTTGACCTATTTGATATTTATGAAGGAGAAGGTATTCCTGAAGGAAAAAAGAATTTGGCTTTTCACATTATTTATCAGGCAGATAACAGAACATTAAAAGCCAGTGAAATAAATACAATTCAGAATAAAATAATTAAATTTCTGGAAAAGAATCCAGACTGGGAAGTAAGAAAATAATATGAATAAAGAAAAAAAACAAGAATATACTGCTAAAGACATCTATGTTTTAGAAGGGCTTGATCCGGTCAGAAAAAGACCAGGCATGTATATTGGTTCCACTGGCCCCGAGGGACTGCACCACTTAATCTGGGAATGTCTTGATAATTCCTTAGATGAAGCCATGGCTGGCTATGCCAAGGACATAGAAGTTGTTTTATTAGCCGATAATAAAGTAAAGACAGTAGATGACGGCAGGGGAATACCAGTAGAAAGGCATGCTCAGACAAAGAAGTCAGCCTTGGAAACAGTAATGACTACTCTGCATGCTGGAGGAAAGTTTGGCGGGGAAGCTTATAAAGTATCCGGTGGTTTGCATGGCGTAGGGGTTTCGGTTGTCTGTGCTTTGTCTAAGTACATGAAAGCAGAGGTTTGTCGGAATGGAGCCAGTTATGTCCAAGAATATTCTAAAGGGAAAGCCAAGACCAAAGTTAAAAAAGTAAAGGTTTGCAGAAAAACAGGAACCACAGTTACTTTTGAACCTGATCCAGAGATATTTAAAGAAATTTCTTTCAGCCCCAAGAGAATCCTTAATCATATTCGCCAGCAGGCTTATTTAACCAAAGGAGTGAAGATAACTTTCAGGGATGAAAGAGGAAAGGATAAAAAAAGCTACAGCTTTTATTTTGAAGGAGGCCTGGCTTCCTATATTAAATACTTGATTCATGGAACTGCTGTTCGCAATCCTAATGTATTCTACTGCTCCGGAGAGAAAGAAGACATCTTAGTAGAAGCTGCTTTTCAGTATACTGAAGAATATGAGTGCAACGAAGAGAGCTTTGCCAATAATATTTATACCGGAGAAGGAGGAACCCACTTAACCGGGTTTAGAACTGCTTTGACTAGAACTCTTAACGATTGGGCCAGAAAGAATGATTTTCTCAAGGAAGCAGAAAGCAATCTATCAGGAGAGGATATTAGGGAGGGTTTGACTGGAGTTGTTTCCATTAAGATAAAAGAGCCACAGTTTGAAGGCCAGACCAAAGCTAAATTAGGCAACCCCGAAGCCAAGACCATTGTTGACCAGGTAGTTTCAGAGCACTTAGCTGATTTTCTAGAAAGGAACCCCCAAGATGCTAGAGCTATTGTTGAGAAGTGTATTTTGTCTTTTCGGGCCAGGAAAGCCGCCAGGGCAGCCAGAGAAACAGTTCTAAGGAAAGGAGTATTAGACGGCCTTACCTTGCCTGGCAAATTATCTGACTGTGCTTCAAAAAATCCTGAAGAATCAGAATTGTTCATTGTTGAGGGAGAGTCAGCTGGAGGGTCAAGCCGTCAGGGTAGAGATAGAAGATTCCAGGCAATTCTTCCTTTAAGAGGAAAGATTCTCAATGTGGAAAGAGCCAGATTGGACAAGATTCTTAATTCCAAGGAAATCAGGGCTTTGATTATTGCTTTAGGCACGGCTATTGCCGAAGACTTTAACTTGGAGAAATTAAGATACCAGCGTATTATTATAATGGCTGATGCTGATTCAGACGGAAACCATATCAGGACTTTGCTTTTGACTTTGTTCTTCCGCCACTTCAAGCCAATAATTGAACACGGCTATCTTTATGTTGCCCAGCCTCCTTTGTACAGAATCCAGACAGGCAAGAAATTAGAATATGCCTATACTGAAGTAGAAAAAGAAAAGATGCTTTTAGCTCTTAAAAAAGAAAAACCTTCTATTCAAAGGTATAAAGGATTAGGAGAAATGAATCCCGATCAGCTCTGGGAAACAACCATGAACCCGGAGAACAGGATTTTATTAAGAATTAATATTGATGATGCCAAAGAAGCAGACAAGACCTTTGATATTTTAATGGGGGAGGAAGTGCCTCCTAGAAAGAAGTTTATCCAGACCTATGCCAAGAAAGTAAAGAATCTTGACATTTAGTTTATTTAAGCTAAAATCTATATTATGAAACTAGTTAATAAGCTAAGCTCATTTCTGAAAGAAGTGCGCTTGGAAATGAAAAAAGTTAATTGGCCTACTAGGAAAGAGGCAGTAAAATACACTCTTATAATTGTCGGGCTTTCTTTAGCTGTGGCCGCCTTTTTGGGAGGCCTTGATTATATCTTTACTACTTTATTAAATAAGTTTGTACTTTAATGCCTAAGCAACGTTTACCTCAGCAGAAAAACTGGTATGTAATTCATACTTATTCTGGGTATGAAGATGCAGTAGCCAAGAACTTGAAGCAAAGGGTTGAATCTTTGGGTATGGAAGATAAAATTTTTAATGTTTTGGTGCCTAAGGAGAAAAAGATTAAGATTAAGAGCGGGAAGAGGAAGAATGTTGAAGAAAAGATATATCCCGGTTATGTTTTAGTGGAGATGATTGTAACTGATGATTCCTGGTATGTTGTCAGGAACACGCCTAATGTAACTGGTTTTGTCGGGGTAGGGACAACTCCAATGCCTATTTCTTTAAAAGAGATTGATGTTTTGAAAAAGAGAATGGGTGTAGAGGCTCCTGAGTATAATATTGAAGTTAAAATAGGGGATTCAGTAAAGATTATTGACGGGCCCTTTAAAGATTTTGACGGCAAGGTTTCAGAAATTGACAAGAACAGGGGTAAGATAAAAGTTTTGGTAAATATGTTTGGCAGGGATACTCCGGTTGAACTGGATTCCCTCCAGATTAAAAAGATTTAATTATGGCTAAGAAAGTTAAAGCAATTGTAAAACTTCAGATTCAGGCAGGACAGGCAACTCCAGCTCCTCCAGTCGGGCCGGCTTTGGCTCCTCACGGAATGAATATGGCTGAATTCTGCCAGAAATTCAATGATGCTACTAAAGAGCAAACAGGTTTTAAAATACCGGTAGTTATCACCATTTATGAAGACCGAAGCTATGATTTTAAAGTTAAACAGCCTCCAGCTTCAGAGCTTTTGAGGAAAGCAGCTAATATTGAGAAAGGCTCAGGGGTTCCCAATAAAACAAAGGTTGCTAAGATTACTAAAGTCCAGTTAAAGGATATTGCCCAGAAGAAAATGCCTGATTTAAATACCAAGGATGTTGACCAGGCAATGAAGATAATTGAGGGTACAGCCAAGAACATGGGTATTGAAATAGGAGAATAAAATATGATTTTATCAGATAAAGACATTAAAAAATATATTAAAGAGGGAAAGATTAAGATTATACCTAATCCTGATTTTGAAGAACAGTTAGGGCCTTGTTCTTTGGACTTGCATCTCGGAAACTCTTTTAAAGTTTTCAAGCCTTCCCGCTATCCTTATTTGGATATAAAAAGAAAAATAGATTTTGAGTCAACAATGGAAGAAATTAATATAGAAGATGGTTCTCCTTTTATTCTTCAGGCTAAAGAACTTGTAATTGCTGTTACTAAAGAAAATATTATTTTACCGAATGATATTATGAGTCGTTTAGACGGAAGATCTTCTTTAGGAAGATTGGGTTTAATAGTTCATTCCACAGCAGCCAGGTTTGATCCGGGCTGGGAAGGAAAAGCAGTAATGGAGCTAGGAAATATGGGAATTACGCCTATTATTTTATATGCTGGGATGAGAATTTGCGCTATGACTTTTGAAACTCTTTCTAGTCCAGTTGGGACATCCTATGTTAAGCATAAAGATCATAAATACGCAGGTCAGGATTCTGCTGCTGCCAGCAAACTAAACGAGGAGCCGGATTTATGAAGAAAGATGAGAAAGTTTTAGTGGTTTCAAGGGATATAATTTTCAAAGATGGTCTTTGGAATGGAATCAAAACAGATAATTTGAATTACTATTTAAAGTTAATTAAAGAAAACTACCAGTTTAAAAAAAGAAGCGAGGTTGAAAATGACTCTTCTTTTCAACAGATAATTCCTTATATTCTTTTCAGTTTTAAAAATAAGTTTTTTCTTTATAAATATTTAGAAAAAGCTGGTGAGCAAAGATTAGTAGATAATTATCAACTGGGGGTTGGTGGACATATTAATCTTGTTGATATTAAGAAAAATAAGAATATTTTAGAAACAGCAGCTATGCGGGAATGGAAGGAAGAGATTGATTATAAGGGGAACATTTTAGATAAGAAATTAGTTGGTATCTTAAATGATGATAACCGACCAGTTGAAAAGGTTCATTTAGGTCTTATTTATCACTTTGTAGGCGAGAGTCCAGAAATATCAGTTAAAGAAACAGAGCATATAAAAGGAGAGTTGGTTGATTTAAAAAAACTGGGAGCTTATATGAAGGATATCCCGGGCTGGGCCCCGATAGTTTATAAAGACTATTTGTTGAAGATATAAGGTTAAAATACATATTACTTAGAGAGCTAAAAAGCTCTTTTATTTTTGGAATGATTATGATATATTAAAATATTAAGATAAGTCTTACTTTTAGGTTATGAGAAAGAAATCTTATCCAGGCCCCGTTAGGGATAGCGGGGATAGAAAAGAGATTTATAAAAGCAACAAAATCTCTAACGGGGCAGGCAAATTTATTGTTTTAGAAGGGCTAGATGGGTCTGGCAAATTTACCCAGTCTAAATTATTAGTTAAGCATCTAAAGCAAAAAGGCTATAAAGTAGAGATAATTGATTTTCCCAGGCATGGAGAAAAGCCAGCCTGGCTGGTTGATGAATATTTAAGAGGAAAGTATGGAACAGCTAAAGAGGTAGGTCCTTACCGCGCCTCTATTTTTTATGCCTGTGATAGATATGATGCTGGTTTTCAAATAAGGAAATGGTTAAAGCAGGGCAAAGTAGTTATTGCTGACAGATACTTAGCTTCTAATATCGGTCATCAGGGAGGGAAGATAAAGAACAAGAAAGAAAGAAAGAAATATTTTAACTGGCTCTATAATTTAGAATACAAATTATTAGATATTCCTAAGCCTGATTATAATGTTATTCTTAAAACTTCAGCTAAATTCTCTTTGAAGCTGGCTCATAAAATAACTGATAAAGAGAAAAAAGCAAGAAGGAAAGCTTATTTAGGCAAGAGCGAAAAACAGGATATCCACGAGAAGGATAAAAAACATTTAGAAGACACTTTAAAGTCCTATTTACAGGCAGCTGAAGAATTTCCCAGAGAGTTTAAGATTATAGAATGTCTGGAAAGAGGCAGATTATTATCACCAGAAAAGATTCATAAGAAAGTTTGGTCATTAGTTAAGAAAATATTATAGCTTATGGAAGCTGAAGACAAATATTTATTAGAGCCATTTTTCACCAACTTGGATAAGCCGGTTTTCGCTGTTACTTTTCTGCCTCCAGAGGTTATTGGAGCTCTATGTTCCAGAGCTAGCCGGGCTAAAGATGACTTAAGGGTTACTCTTTTAAATGAATTTATAAAGCCTTTTGTTCAGGAAGATAATGAATACGGCCGGTCCTTAAAAGCCCTGATTGATTTCCTTCATAAGTATCCTATAGAGCTTATTTTCTCCAACCCTAAAGGCAGAGAGTTCTATATTAAGTGGCTGGCCCAGTTTGGTGATGATTCTATTGCCCAGATGGCTGGAGCCCATCTAATATATACTAGTCTTTCCCAGCTGGCTATTAAGCACTTTGAAGATATGAGAATAGGTATTGCTCCTATTGAGAAATCCACCCGTTATGTTGATTATTCAACAAAAGTGGACGGGAGATACCGTTATTATATGGATGAGGAATTAGAGAAAATACAAGGATATACAGAGACAATGGATAATCTTTTTGATACCTATGCTTCCTTATTAGGGAAATATCTGGAGTTTTTGAAAAAAAGATATCCAGATGA
>Ga0315545_1001899_pt1 | contig 19671 bp, 16 predicted proteins | sample SalMarSW160210MG_FD_203096 | JGI IMG/M metagenome (GOLD analysis project Ga0315545, IMG submission 203096) | Salt marsh sediment microbial communities from the Plum Island Ecosystem LTER, Massachusetts, United States - Salt Marsh Sediment SW1602-10 ...
GCACGACGAGGCGCTGACCCTGTTCCACGAGTTCGGCCACATCCTCCACTTCTGCCTCACCACGGTGGACCTCATCCGCTTCTCAGGTTTCGATACCGAGTGGGATTTCGTCGAAGCCCCCTCGCAGATCATGGAGCACTGGATGTGGCAGCCGTCGGTGCTGCAGCGATTCGCCCGGCATCACGAGACGGATGAACCGATCCCCTCCGATCTCGTTGCGCGCCTGATGGCCGCCCGCGACCTCAACGTTGGGCTATCCACCATGCGCCAGGTCTACCTGGGCCACTTCGACCTCATGCTCCATGCCACCCCCGACCCGGTCGATCTCGACCGGGCGTACCGCGAGAGCTACGAGTACACCCTCCTCCCGTTTCACGAGGGCACTTTCTTTCCCGCGACTTTCGGGCATCTCATGGGCGGCTACGACGCCGGCTACTACGGCTACCTGTGGGCCAAGGTCTACGGAGACGACATGTTCTCCGTCTTCGAGGAGACCGGGCTGACCGACCCGGAAGTGGGCCGCCGCTACCGCGAGGAGGTGCTCGCCACCGGCGGCTCGCGCGACGCCATCGAGCACCTTCGAGCGTTCCTCGGGCGGGAGCCCAACAGCGAGGCGTTCCTGAGAAACCTCGGGCTCAGATAGCTTCTCTTCCTCTCACACCTGCCCGGTCGCCGCCCGCGCCAGTGCCGCCACCGCTTCCCGGTCCACCTTGCCCGCCGCCAGCATCGGGAGTTCGTCGACGAACACCCAGCGCCTGGGAACCCCCTGGCGGGCGAGACGCTCTCGCGCCCATCGCCCCAGCTCGATCGGCCCCACCTCTTCGGCGACCACCAGCACCGCCGTCACTAGCTCGCCCCACTCGTCATCGGGGACACCGACAACCACCGCCCGACGAACGACGGGGTGGAACTCCAACACTGACTCGACCGCCGCAGGATGCACGTTCTCGCCCCCGGAGATGATCACATCGTCCTTGCGCCCGAGCACGACCAATCGCCCCGAGGCGTCGAAACGACCGAGATCACCGGTCCGGTGCGGTCCTTCCCGCGGCGGCTCCCCCAGGTATCCGGGCGATACAGCCGGGCCGGCCACGACGATCTCGCCCTCGGCGCCGTTTGGCACCGGGTGCCCGCCTCCGTCGACGATGGAAACGTCCATGCCATCGAGCGGCAGCCCGACCACTCCCTCCTCGTCACCGAGCTCATCCGGCACGGCGGTGGCGACCTGCGAGCAGGTCTCGGTCATGCCGTAGGTGGCCGCCACCGGCAACCCGGCCCCTCGTGCCCGTTCCAGGAGCCCGCGGCTCGCCGGAGCACCGCCGACCAGTACCGCACGGAGTCCCCGATAGGGCCCAGGATCGACCTCGAGTACTCGATGCAGCATGGTTGGGACCAGGCTGGCGATGGTGACCTCGCCCCGGCGGAGCGTGGCCGCCACCCTCGCGGCATCGAACCCACCATGGATCACGACCGTCCCGCCGGCCGCAGCCGAGCGCCACAGCACCGAGAGACCGCCGACGTGGAACAACGGCAGGGCGAGGAGCCAGCGGTCGGTGGAGTCGTTGCCGATCCGCGCTCGGGATGCCGCGATCGCGCTCGCCACGTTGCCGTGGGTGAGTTGCACCGGCCGGGGCCGGCCGTGGGTGCCGGACGTGAAGACAACGGTGTGGAGGTCTGCGACGTCCCGAGTCACGTCTGGACCCGAGCCGACAGCCTCGCCGGTCGAGACCTCGGTAACCACCTGCTCAATGCCCCACGTTGCCAGTGAGCGCCCGGCGGCCGTGGTGAGAATTGGCGAGACAGGAGCGAGCACCGCCGGGGTGGCGCCGAGGCGGCCGATGCCCCACAGGGCCACGATCATGTCGAGGCGCGGCCGGACCGCCAGGCCCACCAAGTCACCGGGATCGAGGTCGAACGATCGGCGCAGGAAGGCTGCCGACCGTCCTGCCAGCTCATCGAACTCGCCGTAGGTGACGGCGCGCCCGTCGTCGCACACGAGAGCGACCGCCTTGGGAAAGGCAGCCGAACTCCGGGCGAGCCAGTCGGTCGAGGTGAGACGGGGCATGAGGTCTCACTACAGTATCTGCCGATCCTCTCTCACTCCACCGCACGGAGGCATCTCATGATCTCTGAGATCTTCGACCCCGCCGCCTGGCAGCCGGTGGAGGGATTCACCTTCGAGGACATCACCTACCACCGGGCGGTCGGAATCGGGGCAGTGCGCATCGCTTTCGACCGGCCCGAAGTGCGCAATGCCTTCCGTCCGTCCACGGTGGACGAGCTGCTGGCAGCGCTCGAAGACGCCCGCGTCACGCCCGATGTCGGCTGCGTCCTGCTCACCGGAAACGGGCCCTCCCCGAAGGATGGCGGGTGGGCCTTCTGCTCGGGTGGCGACCAGCGCATCCGCGGCGCCGACGGCTACCACTACGAGGACGACGGTGGCATCGATCCCACCCGGCTGGGACGGCTTCACATCCTCGAGGTGCAGCGCCTCATCCGTTCGATGCCGAAGATCGTGATCGCGGTCGTGCCCGGATGGGCCGTGGGCGGCGGACATTCCCTCCACGTCGTGTGCGATCTCACCCTGGCCTCCGAGGAGCACGCCGTGTTCAGGCAGACCGATGCCGACGTCGCCAGCTTCGATGGCGGCTACGGCTCGGCGCTCCTCGCTCGCCAGATCGGACAGAAGCGCGCTCGGGAGGTCTTCTTCCTGGGTCGTGACTACTCGGCTCGGGAAGCGTACGAGATGGGCATGGTCAACGCCGTGGTGCCGCACGCCGATCTCGAGACGGTGGCTCTGGCATGGGCTCGGGCAGTCACCGCCAAGAGCCCGATGGCGCAACGGATGCTCAAGTACGCCTTCAATCTCCCTGACGATGGGCTGGCAGGCCAGCAACTCTTCGCCGGAGAGGCGACCCGGCTCGCCTACGGAACCCCCGAGGCGCAAGAAGGCCGCGACGCCTTCCTCGACAAGCGCGATCCCGACTATTCGCCTTTTCCGTGGCACTTCTGAAGGCGCTCGGGAGCTGCGCGTGACACGCCGGCCCTGGGTCGTAGCCGCCCGTCTCCCCACGCTCTGGGCAGCGACAGCCCCGGTGGTGGTGGGAACAGCGCTGGCGGTCCGCGACGAGGTCTTTCGGTGGGACGGATTCCTGGTGACACTGTTCGGCGCCCTCTGCATCCAGATCGGCGTCAATTTCGCCAACGACGTCGCCGACGCCGGGAGAGGTGTCGACAACGAACGTCGCATCGGACCTCGGCGGGCGGTGGCGACGGGCCTGCTCACCGCCCGCCAGATGTGGGGTGGGATCACCATCGCCTTCGGTCTGGCGGCCGTTGCCGGGCTCTACCTGGTGTTCCTCGCCGGACCGTGGATCCTCGTCATCGGAGCCGCCTCGGTGCTCGCCGCGCTCGGATACACGAACGGCCCTGTGCCCTATGGCTACCGGGGCCTCGGCGAGCTCTCCGTCTTCGTCTTCTTCGGGCTGGTGGCGACCGTCGGCACCCGCTTCGTCTTCGATCGCACGACCCCGGCGCCGGCCTGGTATGCAGGAATCGCGATGGGAGCGCTCGCCAGTGCGATCCTCATCGCCAACAACGTGCGTGACATCGACAACGATCGAGCCACCGGCAAGCGCACTCTCGTCGTGATGCTCGGCCGCCGCGCGGCACAGGGTCTCTATGTCGCTGCGATCGTGGCTCCTTTCGCCACGATCGTGGTCGCGGTAGCTGCCGGAGCCTTCCCGGCCGCCACGTTGGCGGCGATGGCTGCGATTCCCCTTGCGATCCCCCTCACCCGTGTCCTGTGGACCGAGACGGCGGGACCGCCCCTCATCGGCGTGCTCACCGGGACTGCCCGCCTTCAGATCGTCGTCGCCGTGCTGCTGGCGATCGGGTTGATGCTGTGAGGCTCAGGCGGTGCGAAGCAAGCCACGCTGGCGCAGGAGGTCGTTGACGAGCCCGGCGCCTCGATCGGCGTCGTCCACGGTGACGATCAGGTCGGGACGGTCATCTCGTACCAGTCGAATGCCCGGCCCGCGCCGGATCACGATCGCCCTCGCCCCGGTGAGGACCCTGCCGGTGAGTACCCGGTAGCCCCATCCCCCGTAGGCCAGGGGTTCGACCTGAATCACCTCGGCGCGGGCAATCTGATCGAGCGGAACCACCCGCCTCGGCCAGCCCCACCAACCGAGCCCGATTCCGACCCCGGCGGCGCTGACGGTCACCTGGATCGCCGAGGCGCCCAGGAGCACCACTGCCACGACGCCGAGGAGGATCCCCGTCGTCCCTTGCATCACGAGTGCTGCAGCCAGTCCGGCCAGTCCCAAGGCGGGAACCCAGACGGAGACGCCCGCCGACGTCCACGCCGCCGTCTCCCCGGCGCCGAGGCCCACGGTGGGAGCCGCGTCGGTGGCGATGGCCGGAGAAGCAGAGCGGCGCCCTCCGGCGGCCAGCCACCCGATGCCTCCCGCCACAACGGCTCCACCCACGATCGCCAGGACGTTCACCAGGTCCACCCCGGAAGCATCCGCCCACGACTCGGCGCCGTCATTGGCGACGATCGTCACCACCACGGCGCCGAGCAGCAGCCCGCCGACGAAGAAGAGCACCGCGACCACCGGCGGCAGCAGTGAGCCACCGCGGTGGGCGGCCAGCGAGCCCAGCCAGATCAAGGCGAAGAGACCGGCCACCAGCGCAACGAGGCCCCCCAGCGACAGCGTGCCGTTGGGCTCGCCGTTCGTTCCCCAATGCACGGCAAGCGGGTCCGGCAGGCCCCCTGCAAATAGCACCGGAATCGTCACCAAGAGCACCAGCATGATGACCGGAACGATCACAGCCGCCGTCCACCAGCGTCCACTTGCTCTTCTCATCGCATCTCCTGTTCGACCAGGGCGAGCACCTCGCCCACTTCCATCCCGACCCTCCGGCTCTCGGCCACCAGCTCTCCGACGAGGCGCACCAGGTCTGCACGAACCGCGTCGCTGCTGATCACGGCTCCCCGACCCCGGCGCATCTCGAGCGTCCCCTCGTCTCGCAGCACAGCGAAGGCCCGCAGCACCGTGTGCATGTTGACGTCGAGCGCCCTCGCCAGCTCACGCGCCGGGGGAAGCCGGTCCCCCCGGCCGAGCTCACCGTCGGTAATCGCTCGCCGGATCGCGGCCGCAATCTGCAGGTAGATCGGTGAGGTGCTGCTGGTGTCGAGACGGAGGAGCATTGTTCTAGTTATCATAGAACAATACTCTCACGCGATCAATAGGGGCCGCCTGGGGTCGGTTCTCGCCTTCCGACGGGCACCGTCCCGGTAACCTCGTCGGGGATGAACCACCCCAACGCCGCGTTCGCCACATCGCTGGCGGCGAGCCTCGCCACCTTGGGATTGCGTCACGCCTGCATCTCCCCCGGCTCGCGCAGCACTCCCCTCGCCACGGCATTCGCTCTCCACCCCGACATCACCGATTGGTCGCTACACGACGAGCGTTCGGCCGGGTTCTTCGCGCTCGGTCTCGCCAAGGCCGGGCGCTCTCCCGTTGCCCTCATCTCGACCTCGGGCACGGCGGCCGTCGAATACGCGCCGGCGGTGGTCGAGGCTCGCGCCTCCGGCGTACCGCTGCTCGTCCTCACCGCCGACCGCCCTCCGGAGCTTCGCGGTGTCGGAGCCCCGCAGGCCATCGACCAGGTGAAGCTGTACGGGGATGCCGTGAAATGGTTCCACGAGGTGGGAGTTCCCGACGATCACACCGTCCGGGCCGCTCCGGGGCTCTCGGCCCATGCCTGGGCGGAGGCGACGCGCTCTCCTGCCGGGCCGGTCCATCTCAACCTCCCCTTCCGGGAGCCGCTCGCCGATGGTCCGGCCGAAGCTCAGAACGACATGGCACCCCCGGCGTTCGTGCCCTCTTCCGCCCACGTCAGTGCCGAATCCCTCGCCACTCTCGCTGCAGCAGTCACCCGGCGGCGCACGATCATCGTCGCCGGGCCCGGCGAGGAGACGGGCTTCGTCGATGCCTGCGCCGACCTCGCCGCTGCCGGCGACTTTCCCGTGCTCGCCGATCCGCTCTCCGGTTTCCGGCACGGCCCCCACCGTCGCAGCCATGCCGTCGCGTATGGCGATCTGTTGGCGGGTGCCGGCATCCTCGACCGACTCCAGCCTGAGGCGGTCGTGCGTCTTGGGGCGATCCCCACCTCCAAGGCCCTCTGGCAATGGCTGGCGGAACACCCCAAGGTCCCTCAGATCGTGGTGGACCGAGGCCGGTGGCGCGATGCAATCGGGACAGCTTCGGTCGTCGTCGACGCTGACGCCGCGCCGCTGGCGAACGGCCTCGCCGAGGTGATCGACGCCACCGACCCCTCGTGGGCCGCCGCCTGGCACCAGGCCGACGAGGTCGCCGGCGACGTCATCGGCGACGCCCTCGATGCGATGCCCTTCCCCAACGAACCTGCCATCGCTCGCTCCGCCGTCTCCGCCCAGCCCGATGGCGGCATCCTCTTTGTCGCCTCCTCGATGCCGGTACGCGATGTCGACACCTTCGGCGGATCCTCGAATACCCGTCTTCGTATCCTCGGCAACCGGGGAGCCAACGGCATCGACGGCCTGGTGTCCTCGACTCTGGGGGCGGCGGCTGCCGGAACCGGTCCTGTCACAGGCCTCGTCGGTGACGTCGCTGCCATCCACGACCTCAACGCGCTCGCTACTGCGGCCCGCCTCGCCCTCCCTCTCACCATCGTCGTCATCCACAACGACGGCGGGGGGATCTTCCACCTGCTCCCCCAGAGCAACCCTTCCGAACTCGATCCGGCGATCTTCGAACGGCACTTCGCCACCCCTCACGGCATCGACTTCGTCGCCGTCGCCCGGGCCCTGGAGATGGACGCGGAGCGAATCGACAGTCGTGCCGATCTCGAACGCGCCCTCACCGATCGCCCGGTCGGCCCGCGGCTCATCGAGATCCGCACCGATCGTGCCGCCAACGCCGAGCATCACCGCCGTCTCAGGGCAATGGTCGCCGCCGCTCTCGGGTGATCTGCGCCGCCGTCACCACCTGAAACGCGGCACGCCGAGGCCTCGCTCGCCGGGAATGCCGTAGTCGATGACGGCGAACGCCGCGAGCGCGGCAGCGAGCGGAACCGGCCGGACCGCTTCCACCCGGCGGGCATGCCGGTGGAACACGGCAAGCTCGTCCTCGTGCTCTCGCAGCACCCAGCTGTCCGGACGTGCCCAGCGGCGGGCCTCCATCGGGTGGAGGGAGTGCGCGTAGTCGCGCCCATTGATCCCGTAGTTGCCCTTTCCCGGCATCGCCACGGCGAGCTTGAGCCGATCCTCGTTCAGCACCGACCACGATACGGCGCCCCCGGCCGAGGCGGATGCGCAGCAACCCGGCTCGTCCCATCTCGGCGACCACCTCGCCCTCGCTCACGATGATGAAGGCCGGGAAGCGGATCCTGGCGACGCGCCGGATCTCGGCGACTCCGTCGATCAGTGGCCCCCGGGTCGTCGCCGGCGCCGAGGCAGGCTCCTCCGTAGACCTCGACTGCTGGCGATCACTCATGTCTTCCCTCGCGCTCCACTCTGCGAAACGATGTCCACACCGACGAGCGGCCGCTCAGGTCGCGGCGAGCAGGTTGAGCAGCGGCCGGAACTTGAGCCGAGTCTCATCGAGCTCGGTTTCTGGATCGGATTCGGCCACGATCCCGGCGCCGGCATACAGCCGCGCGGTCGCGCCGGTCAGCAATGCGCAGCGAAGGCTCACCGCCACCTCCGCCTCCCTCTCCGGCGACACCCAGCCCACGCCGCCGCTGTACCAGCCACGGTCGATCCCTTCCACCCTGTCGATGAAGACGCCGGCCTCCGGGCGCGGGGTGCCGCCGACCGCCGGGGTGGGGTGCAGCGTCGCCAGCAGCTGGAACGGGCCGACCTGGCCTTCGAGCGTGCCGGTGATCTCCGTCGAGAGGTGCTGGACGGTGGCCATCCTCCGCAGCGAGGGCACCGGGGGTACCTCCAGGTCCCGCGTGAGCGGATCGAGCCTGCTCGCGATGTCGTCGACGACGAAGGCATGCTCTCGACGATCTTTCTCGCTCGACAAGAGGGCCTCACCCACGGCCCGGTCGTCCGCCTCGCCTTCCCCGCGCCGGGCGGAGCCCGCCAGTGAGCTCACCCGGATCTGATCATCTCGCTGAGCGAGCAACAGCTCCGGGCTGGCGCCGACGAAGACAGAATCCCCGACCTGGAAGCCAAACGAGTAGCACTGCGGATGTGCCTCGCGCAGAAAGTGGACGAGATCGTAGGGGTCGGCGGCGCCTGCGGCGCGAACGATCACCGAGCGGCTCAGGACGACCTTCTGCAGTGCGCCCGCACCGATGGCGGCGATCGCCTCTGCGACCTCCTCTCGCCACTCCCCGGCCGACGGATGTGATTCCACGGAATGATCACCGGGATCAGGCGGAAGCGGCGCTCCTTTGGTCCCGAGGTCGCCGAGTGTGGCCAACAGCAGGCGCGAATCGGCGCCGGGGGGAACCACCACGGTGAGGCGACTCTGCCCGCCGCTGCGTTCCACGGTGATCTCCGGGATCGTGAGGTCTGCTGCCCCGAAGCCGTCCCACTCGATCCCACGGGGACCGTCCGGGGCAAATGAGAAGCCGAGGAAGCCGCGCACCCGACACGGCATGTCACCGAAGCGCGTAAGCGCTGAATCGAGCTGCGCGAACCGCTCCGTCCCCGCGGCGCCGACTCGCCATGCTGCTCCGAGCCCGGCCGTCTCCGATCCATCGGGGTTGCTGAAGTAGTTGGCGATCTGAAACAGTCCGGAACCCGACCGTGCCAACTCCAGCGGCGCCACGCTCGTAGGGATGCAAGCCGCGGCATAGCCCGACGACCCGACCGAGAGGCCGGCATCGAGTTGCTCGATCTCAGAGGCCGGGAAGAGCACAAGGAGAGATCCTACCGGCGCCGCCAGGTGCCCGGAGTGGAGGAATCTCAGAGCATCTCGGCAACGTGGGCGGCCACCGCCGCGGGTCTCTCCATCCACACGAAGTGCGAAGCCCCGGGCACGATCACGTACGAGGCCGACTGCATGCGTTTCGCCGTGGCGCGCAGGAAGACCTCGGGGTGGGTGGGTGAGTGCTCGCCGGCGACGAGCAGCGCCGGGGTGGCGATCTCGCCCAATCGCTCCCATCCCTCGTGCAGCATGGCCCCCACGTAGAACTCGGCCTCAACCTCGGGAGGGCACTTGAGCACCCACGAGCCGTCCCGCCACACGAGGCCCCCGCCGACGTATGCATCCAGCGCACGACGGTCCCACGCCGAGAAGGGGGCACGGCCCTGCCAGCGCTGCAACGCCTCGTCGGGGCTCGAGAACGACGCCCGCCGTCTGCGCGCCGCCACGCTCATCGGATTGTCGGGGTAGCTGCCGTAGGGCGGCGGGAAAACGACCGGCTCGACGAGAACCATCGATCGAAACGATCCCGGCGAGAGCAACTCCGCGAGCATGATCGCGGCCGCTCCCGAGGAATGCCCCACCCCGACCACACCGCGACTGTCCCCGATGACCGCGAGCACGTCGCGCCCGATGTCCCACCAGTCGTAGGGCGGCTCGGGGATCGTGGAGTCCCCATGGCCCCGCTGGTCGAGAGCGACCACCCGGAATGCGTCGACGCCGGCTGCGAGCTCCTCCACGACCGGGGCGGCCACCTCTTTGCAGAAGCCGGTGGCATGAACCATCACGATCGGCGGAGCGGCATCGCCGTGCGTCCACTCGGCGGTGGCGATGACGATCCCGTCAGTCGAGGTGACTCGGCCCGGCGCCGGTGGGATCACGCCGAGCTGTCGTCGAGTCGCCAGCTGAGCTCGCTCTCGACCCGCACCACGCCATCGAGACGGCGGGCCAACTCCTCCAGCAGGCTTGCCTCATTTCGAGTCCCGATTTGTCCGCGGAACGTGACGACGCCGTTGGCAACCGAGACCGTGATGTCGTCGGGATCGATGAACAGCACCCGGCGGAGCACGTCTTCGCGGATCTCGTCCTCGATGATGTCGTCGGGTCGGGTGAACACCGCGACCACGTCCATGCGCGAGATGATGCCCAACACATGGCTCTCTTTGTCGACAACCGGGAGGCGGTTGACATCGTGGAGCGCCATCGTTCGCGCCGCATCACCGATGCGCTTGTCGGAATCGATGGTGACGACGTTTGAGTTCATCACCTGTCCCACCGTCTCGACCGGTAGCGGATTCTCCGCCTCCTGCCGCGCGACCTCGAGCCGCAGAAAATCGGCCTCGGTGATGATCCCGACGATGCTCCCGTCCCCATCACAGACCGGGAGTCCGCTCACCCGATTGCGAAACATCAGACGCGCCGCGTCCTTGATCGCCGTCTCAGGCGAGACAGTGATCACGTCGGTGGTCATCACGTCCACTACCCGCATGGAATCCCCTCCTCGTCGACACCCATTCTTGCAGTCACAGCTCCGATGGGATATCGCGCCGGGACGGGACCCACGGCCCTCGCACTCGACGGACGCGAATACTGGCGTCGACGACCCGGACGCCCTGTCCCGGCAACCCCACCTTGACGGGGTTCAGATCCAACTCGATCACCTCGGGGAGCAGCTCGACCAGCGCCGAGACCCGCAGCAGGGCGTCCCGCAGCGCAGCCAGGTCGCCCGGTGCTCCTCCCCGGTATCCATCCAGCAGGGGAGCCGACTTCACCTCGGCGATCATCTCCGCCGCATCGACGTCGGTGAGCGGGGGCATCCGGAATGCCACGTCGCCGAGCAACTCGACATAGACGCCGCCGAGCCCGAACACGACGAGCGGCCCGAAGGTGGGGTCCTCGGTCATTCCGATCAGCACCTCGTGGCCCCCCTCGACGAACTCCTGCACGAGAACACCTTCGGCGTCCTCGATTGCCGAGGTCACTGAACGGAATGCCTGACGCACCGCGGCCTCGCCCCGGCAATCGAGCACGACACCACCGACGTCGGACTTGTGCACGACGGAACCGGAGACGACCTTGAGCACTACCGGCGTGCCGTACGACGCTGCCAGCTCGGCGGCGGCGTCCTCATCTCTGACCACCCCGGCGCGGGGCATGGAGAACCCGAATGCCTCCAGCACCGAGACGATCGCGTCGGGCTCCAGCCAGCCACCGTCGTCACCGAGCACCTCGAGAGCATCCTCCACCGCCCGGCGAGCAGCAGCGGCGTCGATGCCGTCGAGCTCGGGAATCGTGCCTTCGTCGCGAGCCTGCCACTCGGCATACTCGACGGCTTTTGCCAGTGCCCACGCTGCCTGCTCCGGGAACGGGTAGGTCGGAATCCAATGCTCGCCGTCGCCGAAGGACTCTGGGGCGCCCGTCGCGCTCATGTAGACGAGGACAATCGGCTTCTCGCCGTGGTGCGCCAGGGCCGTGTCGCGGATAGCGGCAACCGTCTCGTCGGCGCCGACCGGCGACGCCGGGACGAAGATGGCGACCACAGTATCGACCTCGTCGGTGGCGAAGAGCTCATCGAGGCAGGCTGCGTACTCGGCGGCCCCGGCCGAGGCGATCATGTCGATCGGGTTGCTCACACCCGCGTCCGGCGACAGGGCGCCGCGCAGACGACCCTGGAGTTCCGGCGAGAACTCGGCGACCTCGAGCTTCCGCGCCGAGAGCGCATCGGCGGCGAGTATCCCGGGGCCGCCGGCGTTGGTGATGATTCCCACACGGCGGCCGGCGGGAAGGGGCTGGTTGGCGAGCAGGGCGGTGACGTCGAACAACGACTCCAGGGTGTCGGTGCGGACGACCCCGGCCTGGCGGAAGAGTGAGTCAACGGCGACGTCGAGACTCGCCAGCGAGCCGGTGTGGCTACTCGCTGCACGGGCCCCAGCGCGGGTTCGACCCGACTTGACGGCGACAATCGGCTTCTTCTTGCCGATGCGGCGGGCGGCGCGGGCGAACCGGCGAGGATTCCCGAACGATTCGAGGTAGAGCAGGATCACGTCGGTGGCCGGGTCGTCCTCCCAATACAGCAGCAGGTCGTCGCCCGAGACATCGGCCTTGTTGCCAACCGACACAAAGCTCGAGATGCCGATGTTGAGCTGCGCCGCGTAGTCGAGAATGGCGACGCCCAGTGCCCCACTCTGGCTGGACATGGCAACGTTGCCGGGAGGCGGGACGTGCGGCCCGAACTGGCCGTCGAGCCGTACCGCCGAATCGGTGTTGAGCACCCCCATACAGTTGGGCCCGACCATCCGCATCCCCGCTGATCGCACCACCTCCAACAACTCGCGCTCGCGCTCGCGGCCCACCGGCCCGATCTCGCCGAACCCGGCGCTGATCACGACCACGCCCCTCACGCCCTTCTGCGCACATTCCTTCACGGCCGGAATCACCACCTCCGCCGGAACCACGATGAAGGCGAGGTCGACGTGCTCGGGGACGTCGAGGATCGATCGGTAGGCCTTCACCGAGCGCACGACATCGGCGTGGGGGTTTACCGGGAACACCGGTCCTGTGAAATCGCCGTTGAGGATGTTCTTGAAGAGACGGCCTCCGATCGACAGCGGGTCACGGCTGGCGCCAACGACCGCGACCGAGCTGGGGTAGAAGATCGGCATCAGGGAAGCCGCCACGGCGCGCCGCTCGTCGGCGTGCTCGGCGGCAAGGGTCGCCGCGGAGCCCCCGGTCGGGAAGTGCACCGTGTAGACGCCCTCGTCCAGTTCACGCTGGAGCGAGAACCCCGTGTTGCGGAACACCCGGATCATCACGTGGTTGTCGGCCAGGACCTTCGCCTGAAAGGCTGAGATACCCCGATCCCTGGCGTAGGAGGCAAGGAGCTGGAGGAGCCGCCGGGCGATGCCCTTGCCTTGTTGCGCGTCGATGACGGCGAACGCGATCTCCGCGGTTCCGGGTGTCGCGTCGAGACGCGAGTAGCGACCCACACCAACGATCTCCCCGCCGCGCTCAGCGACGAAGGCCATCCGGTCGGCGTAGTCGAGGCGAGTGAAGACCTCCACCTCTTCGGGGGTGAGGTGATCCTTGACCTTGAAGAACCGGTGATAGACGCTCTGGCGGGACATCTGCCCGAGCATGCCCTGGAGGCCGTCTCCATCGCTCGGCAGGATCGGACGGATCCGAATCGTGCTCCCGTCCCGCAGCACGACGTCGAACATCCATTCCGAGGGGTAGGTGTCCGGAACGCCCTCGGCGGTATCGGGTTCCTTGCTCACCCGCCGATTGTACGACCCAGATTGCTCGCGTCAGTGACCTGCATCCTTGCGGGTTCGCCCCATCGACGCTCTCTCTGATCCCGGTAGGCTCCGGCTATGCGAAAGGCGGCCTGGTTGTCGATGCTGCTGATCGTCGTCGCTGCATGCAGCACCGGCGAGCCGGCCGACGAGCCCAGTACCACCGTCGCCGCCGCGACCACCTCCACGAAGGCCCCGGCGCCGGCCACGAGCTCCACCACCACGACGACCACCACCACGACGACCACCACGACCACGCTCCCGGCCACCGGTGACGCGGCTTTTGCCATCATCCAAGTCGTGTTTGGCCGCGTTCCCCATGTGATGATCGCCAACCTGGGAAGGGGTACCGGCACCCTGGGAAGCCACCGGCTCGCCAGGCGACCCGACACCGTGGTGCTCCCGGCCATCGAGCTTGCCCCTTCGGAGATCCTCGTCGTGGGCCTCGGCGAGGATCCGCCACCCGAACTGGCAGGAACCGCGGCGACAATCGATCTCGGACCGGCGCTCGGGAGCATCGGCCCCGAGGGCGGGGAGCTCGCTCTCTTCGGCCCGGGAGATGCCGATGACCCGACCGCCATCATTGACTATCTGCAATGGGGAAACCCCGGGCACGGCTACAGTGAGGTCGCGGTATCGGCCGGCATCTGGGTTGCGGACGCCTTCGTTGATACCGGATCGACCACGCTGGTGATCACCGCCGTCTCGTTCCCGACTACGGGACCGCAGGATTGGGTCGCCGAGATCGGTGGCTGACCTCAATCCTTAAGATCTTGTTATCACCTGCTGGACGCGCTGCTAACCCGCCGAATGCAACGATGTTCTTGCTACGCCACACACGTAGGCAAACCGATTGACAGGATGGACGCCCCCTCATCTGCCCATCCATCCTGTGACTTGAAGAGACCCGCTGTAGCGGGTCTCTTCAAGTTCACGACCCGTGCCCCTCGGCGCCGAGCCTCACCTCGACCCTGGCCCCGCCGTGCGGGCCATTCGAGACGGTCACTCCCCCACCGGTGCACTCCGCCGCCCGCCTCACGATGTCGAGCCCCAAACCGGTCGAGCCACCGGCACTGGCTCCCCGCTCCAGAACCGACTGGTCGGGGAATCCCGGGCCATCGTCTTCCACCACCAGCACCGAGGTGCCGTTGGCCCCCAGTGCGGCACTGAGGGCATAGCCTGTCCCCGCGGGCGTGTGTGCAAAGACGTTCTCGATCAGGGTATCGAGCAGCGCCCCGAGATCCTGAGAGTCCATCGCCACCGGGAGACGGCCACCTGAGGTGCGAACCGTCACCGGACGGTTCTGCTCGTCGGCGACGACCTTCCAGAAAGCCGCCCGGTGACGAACAACCGTGGCAAGGTCGGCGACTTGACTGCCACTCTCGGCGGACGGGCGCCGTGCATCCTCGATGAGACGATCCATCGCCTGCTCGAGTCGATCCACGTCCGATCGCAGCGCCTCCGCCTCGGCCGGGTCGCTGAGGGTCTCTGCCTGGAGCCGCAAGGCGGTGAGTGGAGTACGCAGGCGGTGCGAGAGATCTGCAACCGATTCGCGCTCGGCCGACAGCAGCGTCCCCAGTCGCCCTGCCAGGAAGTTGAACGCCTCCCCCACCTCGGCGATCTCGGCCGGTCCTGCCGGTCGCACCCGGGTTCCCAGGTCACCGACGCCGAGCGAGCGCGCTGCCGCCGACAGCTCGGTCATCGGCATGACTATGGACCGCCCGAGCCGATCCGCCGCAGCCATGCCGATCACGATGAGGAAGAGCCCAAGGCCGCCCAGCATGAGCCAGGCGGTGCGGACGCCCTTGCGCAGCTCGGCGTCGCTCACGAAACTCCGCACGACGACCGTACCGCCCCCCTCGGGATCATCAGCGAGCAACACCGGCACCAGGATCTCGGCGCCGCCCTCCGTGAAGGCGGTGAAGGCTCGCGCCGACTGACGAGCGGCCTGCACACCGGTGAGATCATCGACGGGCGCGCCGACGTTCGGCCCGCCGGGCAACAGGACCGTCACGCCGTCGGGTGCGCCGAAGGCGTCCACGACCCCTTGCGCCAGCTCGGCAGTGATGACACTGCCCTCGGGAGTGACGCTGGAGACCGCCAGGGTGGTGGCGATCGACTGGGCGAGCGTTTCGCCGCCCGACAAGGCCCGATTCTCGGCCTGGTTCCGCACCAGAATCGCCAGCGGGATCAAGAAGGCGATGACGACGAGTGACCCCACCGCCAGGGAGAGCAGAGCGATGCGCCGCCTCATGCGTCGGGATCGACGAGTTTCACGCCGACGCCGAACACGGTCTGAAGGTAGTGGCTCTCGGCGGCGGACTCGCCGAGCTTCTTCCGCAGCCAGGAGATGTGGACGTCGACCGTCTTCTCACTCCCCCCGTACGGCTGCCGCCACACCTCGGCGAGCAGCTCCCGCTTCGAGACGACCTCGCCCGCCCGTTCGGCCAGGAAGTGCAACACGTCGAACTCCTTCGGGCTCAGACCCAGTTCCTCACCGTCGAGGCGGGCCTCACGGGAAGCCGCGTCGAGCACGAGGCCCCCGACCGTGATCGGCCCCGTTCTGACACCGCTCGCCACCCGGCGCAGGACCGCCCGCACCCGGGCCTCGAGCTGCTCGACGGAGAAGGGCTTGACCAGGTAGTCGTCGGCGCCGGAATCCAGCGTGCGGATGATGTCGCGGTCTTCCGACCGCGCCGTCGCCACGATGATCGGCACTTGGCTCACGGCGCGGATCATCTTGAGTAGCTCGGCTCCGTCGAGGTCTGGGAGTCCCATGTCGAGGATGACAAGATCGGGGGCGGTGTTCACCACTGCCTGGAGACCCTCCATCGCCGTCGAAGTCGAGCCCACGTCGTAGCCCGCGTCGGCGAGGACCCGCGCCACGAGCTCGCGGATTCTCTGCTCGTCCTCGATGATCACCACGGAGGTCATGGACGAAACTGTAGGCACGCCACCACGATCCTCTAACTCGCCTTTGCGATTCCTTCACGTATTCTTGGTCGTGTCCCAACACTGGACCACGCACAATGAGACGAATGCGGCACAGATTCCTGCTCTTCGCCGGCTGGGTTGCTGCGGTCGCGGTGGCCATCGTGGTCTCTTCAGGCGCAGTATCCGTGGCGGGGGGACAGGTGAGCGATCGACCGATCCGCGCTCTCTCGGCGTCGGAAGTCGCCGCTCTTCCTGTCGCAGCCGGCAGCGAACGTCCCGCCGGGAGCGAGCTCCCTGCCTCCGGCGGCTCTGGGTCCGACGGGACGTCCGCCGCCGAAGCGACAACCGCCAGCGGGCCTTCGACAATCGATCAGGGCCCAGTCGGCGGCGAGCAGGATGCCCTGGGCGACGGCTCCGCCCTGTCCATCGAGCCGGCGCCCACCACCGACGACGATACGCCGGGCATCCTGCGCTCCGACCCGGACCTCCGGGTGTGGGCACCCTCGGAACCGATCGAGCCGGAAGCGCCTCGATCGGTCGCCCGCGTCGCCGACCTCCGCGGGGGGCGAGTCGCCTACGGGGGCAATGATGGTCGTGTGCTCTACCTGTGGGCCTTCGCCAAGCCGGGCTATGCCACCTTTCGGGAGATGTCGTTCGATCGATCCATGTTGACGGTCGTGTTCTCCAACGGCAGCCGGGAATCCACGTTGATCGTGAGCTGGACGGACACCGGGCTCGACACCGTCGAGATCGAGGACGGCAACTGATCTCGATCAGGCCATGGGGACCAGCTCGAGCATCGACTCGTCGAAGTACGCCGTGTCTCCCTCAGGCATGAGGATCACCCGATCGGGAACGAGCGCTTCGACGAACGGGGCGTCGTGGCTGACCAGGATCAGAGTTCCCTCGTACTGATCCAGCGCATCGAGCAACGCTCGCTTCGCCTGAGGGTCGAGGTTGTTGGTCGGCTCGTCGAGGAGGAGCACGTTGTGCCGTCCGACCACGAGCTGGGCGAGGGCCAGCTTGGTCTTCTCCCCGCCCGACAAGGTGCCGGCGTCCTGGTCGATCTTGTCGGCGAGTAGAAAGTGGCCGAGCAGCGTACGCAGCACCTGATCAGGCTCGCCGGAGGCGCGTCGCATATGATCGAGCACGGTGGCACCGCCCTCGATCTGCTCGTGTTCTTGGGCGTAGTACCCCACCGACACCCGCAGCCCCAGGGCGACAGTGCCGAGGTCGGCCGTTTCCTCACCGGCGAGGATCCGCAGCAGCGTCGTCTTGCCGGCGCCGTTGAGACCCATGATCACCATGCGCTCGCCGCGATCGATGTCGACATCGATATCGACGAACACAACGTTGTGACCGAATGCCTTCGCCAGCCCGCTTCCCTTGATCGGCGTCCGCCCCGATGGCTCGGGCTGGGGAAACCGCAGCTTCACGCTGCTGGCCTTGGCGCCGACCTCGGTTCGCACTGCTTTCAGCCTCTCGACTCTCGTCTCCCACGACCGGGCCCGTCTCGCCATCTTCGCGGTCCGGCCCTTGAACCGCCGAATCCCCTCTTCGAGCCTGACGATCTTCTCGTCCTGGTGATGGCGCTCCCGCCGGCGCTGCTCCCGCCGGCGCTCCCGTTCGTCGAGGTAGTTGCTGTAGTTACCGCGGTACGGCTCGACGCGCCCGTCGTCGAGTGCCAGCACCGAAGTGATCGACTCATCGAGCAGTGGCAGGTCGTGGCTGACCACGAGCAAGCCCCCCTGGTATTGAGCGAGGTACTCCATGAGCCAGACCTTGGCGTCGACGTCGAGGTGATTGGTGGGCTCGTCGAGCAGCAACACATCGGTCTCGGCGAACAGGATTCGTGCCAGCTCGACACGGCGGCGCTGGCCCCCGGACATGGTTGCCATCTGCTGGTCGAGCTCGTCGCTCCCGATACCGAGGGAGGAGGCGAATCGCTTCGCCTCCGCGATGGCCACGTACCCCCCGCGCGCCGTGAACTCGTCATCGAGACGTGAGAATCGCCTGATCAGGCGGTCCCGCTCCGATCCGGTGGCAGTCTCCATTGCGAGGCGGACATGCTCCATCTTGCGCTCGAGCGCGCCGATCTCACGGGCCGTGAGAACTCTCTCCAGGGCCGTCAGCTCACGGTCGGAAGGCTCCTCGATCGCCGCCTCCTGTGAGAGATAGCCGATGGTGCCGCTGCGCAGCACCGACCCCTCGACGGGGTCACGGCGACCGGCGAGGGTCCGCAGCAGCGTCGTCTTGCCGGCGCCGTTGCGACCGACCAGGCCGATTCGATCGCCGTCATGAATCGAGAAAGACGCTTCCGAAACGAGCCGGCGAACCCCGGCTTCTATCGCGATGGCACGAGCGATGATCATGGTCATCGGACCTCAGAGCCCGGCGCCGACCGGATTGGGGACTCCGGCAGCTCGCAGCTTGTGGAGGATCCTCACCATCTGGCGCAGCGAGTAGAGGGCATCACGGCGCGACACTGCCGCCGACGCCGGCGCCAGCACAATGTGGCGCAGCCCGGCGTCGACGTGCTCGCCGAGGCGTCGTAGCACGTCGTCGGGGGTACCCCACACGACGGCGTCGGCAACCAGATCGGTGGGGACGCGGGCGATCGCCGCTTCCAGCTCGGTTCGTTCCCACCGCTCGGGAACGAAGTCGATCATCCCCCGGAAGCCCTCGCCCAGCGGGTGATCGAGGCCGCGCTGCCGCCAGGCCGTCTCCGGAGCCAACAGCGCCATGAACCGCACAAACCTGGAATCGAGCAGACGACGGGCGTGCGCCCGGGTGCGGCCGATGACGGAGAAGACCTGCCACGCGGGAACGATCTGGTCGGGATTGCGTCCGGCCTGTGCCGCCTCGGCGCGGACAGTGGCCAGGGCGTCGCCGTACTCCTGGGGTGTCATGGGCAGCGTCGGGTACCAGCCATCACCGTACCGCCCGGTGAGACGGAGCATGCGCGGCCCATGGGCGGCGATCCACAACAACGGCCGATTGCCTGGAGCCGGCTTCAGGTCCATGACGGCGCCGTCGAGCGTGAAGAACTCGCCCGAGTAGTCGATCGGCCCGTCGGAATCGAAGCAGAGTCTGATGATCTCGAGCGCCTCCTCGAGTCGTGACACCGGCCGGGAGAAGTCGAAGCCGTACGGATCGAGGTTCTCACGCTCCCCGGCGCCCAGTCCGAGGATCGGGCTGCGCTTCGTCATGTGGGACCAGGTCATCGCTGCCTGGGCGAGCAGAACCGGATGTCGGCGGATCGGCTCGGTCACGCCCACGCCGATGTGCATCGGCCCGACGCGCGACGCGAGATGACCGACCAGCGACTGATAGTCGAAGTAGGGATGCGGGCTGCCGTCCGCCTTCGCCATCCAGGAGAAACGCCGATCCCACAGCGAGCGGGGATAGAAGCTCTGGAAGTGATCGACGGTCCATGCCACGTCGAATCCGAGAACGCGGGCAGCGCGCACCAGGAGGTGCACCCGCTTCAGCGATGGCGAGGTGCCAACGCCGAGCCC